>Ga0210059_1007508_pt1 | contig 17324 bp, 14 predicted proteins | sample Ectturendosymbi2_FD_188042 | JGI IMG/M metagenome (GOLD analysis project Ga0210059, IMG submission 188042) | Ecteinascidia turbinata endosymbiont from Florida, USA - Sample 2 (SPAdes) (version 2) | ecosystem: Host-associated > Tunicates > Ascidians > Unclassified | place: Key West, Florida...
AATTTTATAAAAAAAGGCTTTATAAAATAATGAAAAAATTTCTATCAATTTTCAGCTGTGTTGTTGTTAGTGGATCTGCTGCAATATCAACAACAAGCTGTGCAAATGGATTTGATCATAAAACCAGTGGTGGATCAACAATTGATTATCATCTTCCAATTACAAACAAAGATTTTAGTGCCGATAATCTTTGAAAGTATTTAAATTTAAATAACGATCCTCAATTTCAACAAGTAATTGATAATAATTGAAGAGTTGATTCAATTCCTGGTGCAATCAAACAAAAAATTTCCCAATATGTATATAAAATATTTAATGGTGCACTATTAGCTGGGTTAGCAGATCCAAAAGGAATTGAAATTCCTGGTTCTTTTAGTAATGTTGCTGGATTTGGTGATTTAAAACAAATTTTTGCTTTAATGTGAAGCGATTTAACCGCTGAAGTTAATGCTCAAGTTAAACACCAAAAGAAAACACAAGGAAAAAATTGAACAAAATGATTAAAAGATAATTATGATGGTTCTGAATCAGAATATCGCGCTCATTTATTTGTTTTTGGAGGCGATGGTGTTATTTCAGCTTCTGATTTCATAAATAATTTTATGTTTAATTATCAAACTGATTTTGGAACAATTTCTTCACCTCAAGTTATTGCATTATTTAACCAAGTAATTAGTGCAATTAAAGATAATAAAACATCAAGTATTACTAATTATCAATGAGCTCAATTAGCAATTTCGCAATATCAATTATCAACTAAAGCTTTACTAAATAATTTTGCTACAATTGAATCTTTTAAAAATTATTTAACAAATTATTTATCTACTCATAGCGATGTTACAAATTATTCAGGTTTAGTTCCAACACCAACACCAGCTAATCCTAGTTTTTTTGATGTTACCGGGAAAAGCATTTATCAAATTGATTCTTCAAAAACAATTAGCGCAACAGATCAAGTTAAAACACTAATTTATGATAATTATAATTCTGATTTATCAAACAATAATGAATTAGGGTTATTTTCACCTTTTCAATTATTTATTGAACGAAATTGATTTAAAACTCAAAAACCTTTAGCGGTTTCTCAAATTTTGTTTAAATATAGTAGTGATGGTGGTAAAAATGCTTTTGATATTACAAAAAAGAATTTTACAGATGAATTATATAATCGTTTAGAAAAATTGTTTTCAACAAAAACATATAATAATCTTGAAAGTATTATGAAGGATTTAAAAAATGCAACTCAAACATCTTCTTCTAAAACATGAGATCAAGAATTTTCTAGTATTTCAACTACATATGGTACTGATTCAAATATTGTTGCAACTAAAAGTAAAGATTTTTTAACACCAAATGGAACTGAAGATGCAAATTCAGGATTTAATTCTGATATTCAAAAGTTAGCAATTTATGGTAATTTAAATAAAATTTCAGCTACAAATAATAAAAATTTAATTGGATATGATGCTCAAGGTATTTGAAATAAAACTTTTGGAAAACCAAAAGAGGATTCTTTAACAGCAATATATCGTCAAAATGAAAACACAATGGCAGGTGTTTTTAAAATAAACTATGGTAATGTAGTTGTTTATTTTGATAAATTAGGGCTTCATATTGTTCATGTTGATGGTTCATCATCTTCTTCAACAAATAACCACTTGAAGAAAGTTCAACCAAGTTCAGAAACAACCTTAACGAATTACAAAATAACAAATTCAACTGATGATTCAAATTCTGTTTACGGAAACATTAATAAATATAATAAGCAAACAGATATAAATAATCCAAATGCATCTGGTTTAGTTAATAATTTTGATTCAGATTCAACATATTTAAATTTCTTAAATAAACATCAATTTTTAGCTCAAAGTAAAGATTTCAAAGCAAAAAACACTCAAGAATTAAATTATGATATTCAAAGTGATTTACAATCATATGCTAAACTTGATACTTCTTCACCATCAGTTTCAAATACAGCACCATTTTGATTTTATTCTTTTGCATTTGCAAAATATTTATTAGACAATAATAATACTAACCCAAATTGATTAACAAAAATTTTAGATTTTTCAGATAGCAGTAATGCTGCTAAAAAAATAGAAAACATTTTCTTAAATATTATTAATAATTATCAACAATTTAATAATGCAATTTCATTGCGAAGTTTAACAAAATCATTTAACGCAATAAAAACAAGTATTGATACAAATTATGAAGGTCCTCAAGGTAACTTTGTTTTAAATGACATTTTAAATATGATTACTAAGCCAGAAAATGATTTTTGAGGAGTAAGCGAATAAATATTATGAAAAAATTTTTAAAACTATTTTCTGTAATTTCAATTTTAACAACATTACCAATTAATGTTGCATCTTGTTCTAGTTCTTCAAGTAGAGTTACAAAAAATTCTCTTTCAAAAGAAATAAAAAATGAATTGTATTTACAAGCTCATGATCCAAATGGAAAATACCATGATAATGTTGGTCAATTAAAAGGAAAAAATTTTTGAAATTCTTCAAGTGATGAAGTTAATACTTTAATTTATAATTTGTTAAATAAAACAATTGGGAATTATTTTTACAATCAATTGTATATAAAAAGATTGCAAGCTATGCATCCAAGTGATAAAACAATTGATCTTAATCCAGCAGATTTTACAAAAACAAATTCTTTTAACGCTGACTTTAATAACGAAATTGAACAATTAACAAAAAACGAGCTTTATCAAGAATATGCTGGTGATTATCAAAATAGTACATATTTAGAAAATCAAATTGTAACTAAAGGTTATGAACCAGATATTGAAAGCACTGATTGATATATTCCAGGAACAAATGCACCAATTATGTCAAAAGATGGCACTGTTCCAAGTGGTGATATTGATTTTGATGCTGATTATACAGGTGCTGGTAATTATAAATGAGATTCAAATTGAAAGCCAAATTATGTTTCAAATAAAGATAACAAGATTACAAATGCTATTTCAAGCTCACAAGTAGCTAGTTCAATTAAAAATCTTGCCAGTAATTCTTTTTTAAAAAAATTCACAGCAACTGGAAATTTAGATCCCTTAGGTTATTGAAAAGCTAATTTTGGCCAAGGTGGCGATAAACTTAAACAATTAAAAACAGATTTATTACATCGATTTGCGACTTATGCTTTTAATGAAATTGAACCAACAATGTTTAAAAAAATATTTGTTGAAAATTTATTAAAACAAACAAATTTTATTGTTTCAAAAGTAAATAAAAACTATATTGCATATCCTAATGTTAACTCTGTTGCATTTACTGATTGAGAAAATTGAACAAGTTCAAAATGAAGTTCAAACTTTAAACTTGTTTGAGAAATAAAAGCACCAAAAGGAATAATTAACGATCCAGATTGAAAAGATTTTAATACTGCTGCTACATCTGATCCGGTCGATAAAACAGAAACAATTGATACATTAGCAAAATTTACAAGTTGATTTGATAAAAGTTCAACTACTTCTCATTTTAGCAATAATATAATTGATGCTTTAAAATCAGGTGATTCTACTCTTGGAGCATCGCCATGATTATCAAATAAAATTGCTAATAAATATTTTGAAGGTTTATTTGGAATCAATAATGGTAAAATTTTTACTTCAAATTCAACAAATAAAGATATTAGTGCTTATACAAACCAATTAATTGATACAACATCAAGAAAATCTCAAAGTAGTGGTGTTTTAATTGATCCGACAACTTCAAAGCCTTATTTTCAAGGTGCAAATAAAAACCAAGTTATTTTTGTGTTCCAAATTCCAGTTTATTTAATGGATTTAATTGGTAATAATCCAAATGGAACAACTCCATCAGCAACTAGTGGTGGAATTCAATATTATAATTGAACAAAACCTCAAAGTTCAAAAATTGATATTCCCAACGAAGTAAAATATGTTGCTTCAAAAGATTATTCAGATCCATCAACACCAAAAGATTTATATGCTCAATGAAACAATACTTTTAATAAATATAAACAAAGTAGCGACATTCAAGGTTTAGGATCAGTATTAAAACAAAGTTTATATGATGAAATTATGGCTCAAATTTCAAGTTTAGGATTAAATTCAGATCCAACAAAAGATTCTTCAATTGCTAAATTTGCTGATCAAATCTTTTATTCATATGCCTTTGATAATGATCCTAAAAACATTTATACTGCAGATTTATTTAACAAAATTGGTCAATACGTTATTGCTCGTAATGAATAATGACATAAAACAATGTTTGTTTTGCAATATTATCAATTCTAAAATAAAACATTTTAAAATTTATGAAAATAATTTCGCATATGCTTTTTTAGATGCTTTTCCATTATCAAAAGGACATGTTTTAATTATTTCAAAACAACATTTCAATTATTTTTCAAACACCCCGCTTTTAAGTTTAAGTGAAATAATAAAAGTAACAAAAATAATTGCCCAAAAAATAAAAACAACTTTTAAACCATTAGGAATTAACTATTTAATTAATGAAGAAGAATTTGCATCACAAAAAATATTTCACACTCATCTTCATATCATTCCCAAATATCAAAACAACGATGGATTAATATTTAGTTCTAAAAACAAAAGAATAAATACTTTAGATTTAGAATCAATTCAAAAAAAAATAGCTTTTTAAAAGCTATTTTTTTTATTTATTGTTTTGATAATGATTTAAAAACCATTTCGATTCAACCGGAATTATTGCTTTGGAAATTTCTTTAAATTTAGTTTTGGAAATTTCTTTATTAATTGCAAAAATTTTAGCATCTAAATTATCAATGCTAGTTAATATTTCAGCTTCTAATAAATGAGGCTCAATTGGAGATCCAAATTCTTTTTTACCATGACTTGCTAATACCATATGTTGAAGCAAAATTAAATTTTCATCATTTTCTAATTTTAATAAATAAGCTGCTTTTTGAAGTAACGAAACCATTATTGAAATATGACCAATTAATTTTCCTTTTAAAGAATAAGAAAAAATATTATTGTTTTCAATTTCAAATATTTTTCCTAAATCATGCAATATTACTCCACTTAATAATAATTCTTGATTAATGTTAAAATCTTTATATATTAAAAAGATACTTTGAGCATGTTTAAACATATTAAAAGTATGTCAGAGTAATCCACCCTTAACATTATGATGAAAAAGAGTTGCTGCAGGTCAAGAAGAAAATTGCTTTTGATATTTAAATAAAAAATAATTAATTATTGTTTTAAAAAAATTATTTTTAAATTTAGCAACACAATCAATTATTTCTTGAAAACATTTTTGGGTATTTATTGGAGCTAGTTCTAAAAATTGATCAATATTTATTTCGTTTTGATTTGTTAAAAAAATTTTATTAACTTTTATTTGAAAATTATTGCGATATAAAAAAACAAATCCTTTTATTCGATATATTTCACCTTTTTTTAATATTGCAATAATTTTTGAATTAACATCTCAAATTTTAGCATCAACTTCACCGCTATCATCTTTTAAAAGCAAAGTAATATATTTATTGTTATTACTTGTTAGAGCAATTTTAAAATTAGCAAGTAAAAAATAACTATCAACTTCCCGATTTAAAACTAAGTCTTTAATTTTGATCATTTAATTTATGTAATTTTTATTTTAAAATATTTGATTTTATTTTGAATTGAATTTAAAAGCAATTCGTATTTTTTTTGCGCGTTTTTAAGACTTTCTTTGCTAGCAGTTTCAAAATAAATTTTAATTTTAGGTTCAGTTCCAGACATACGCATTGCAAATCAAGAATGATTTTTAAAATAAAATTTTAATAAGTTTGAGCGTGCAAAATTATTATAACCTCTTAAAAAATCAATTTTTTTAATTAATTCAAATTCGCTTTGATCATGATAAGAATAATGTCTAAAAAAATTTAAAATTTTTAAACCAATATATTGGTTTATTTCAATTGCAATTGTTTTATGATAATAATAATTATATTTTAAGAAAATTTCTTCTAATGCTTGGAATAAATTTAATTTTTTTAATTTATAATAATTAGCCATTTCAGCAACAATTAAAGCTGTTGCAATGCCATCTTTATCCTTAACCATTTTTGGATTTATTATGATTCCACAAGCTTCTTCAAATGCAAAAACACTTTCATAATTTTTATTTTGAACAATTAAATGACCCATTCATTTAAATCCAGTTAATGTTTTAAATGAAGCAACATCATAATCTTTAGCAATTTTTGAAATTAACGAAGAAGATACAACGCTATTATAACAAGCGCGTTTATGAAAAGATTTTTTTAAATTTGAAAAGATATAATCAGCTAATAGTGCAGCTAAATCGTTAGTTGAAATAATTTTATATTGATTGTTGTTTAATTTAACACAAACTCCAATTCGATCTCCATCAGGATCATTTAAAATAATTAAATCTGAATTACATTCTTGAGCACTTTTAATTGGAAGTAAATAATTAGCTTCAATTTCTGGATTTGGAAATGGAGCATTTGTAAAATTAGGATCTAAATCATATAATTTTTCAACAATATTTAGTTGATAACCAGCTTTTTTTAAAATATAAGGCGTAATTTTTTGGGTAACACCATGTAAATTTGAAAATGTAATTCTAATTTTTTTATTTAATTGAGAATTTTTTTGTAAAGCTAAAACATCATTGCAATATTGCTCAATTAATTTTTGATCAAAATAGTTGATATTAATTTCATTCTTTTTAAAATTAATTGCTTCAGTAGTGTTTTTTTCAAATTCTTCTTGAATAATCTTGGTTGTTATTGGCAAGCATTGATATCCATGCGCGTTAAATATTTTAAAACCATTATAATCTTTAGGGTTATGACTTGCAGTTATCATAACACCACCAATTAATTTTAATTTTTTAATTAAATATGAAACTAACGGAGTTGGGCATTCGCTATTATTTGGTGATAAAAAAACTTTTATTTTAAAAGAATTTAAAACATAAGCACTCTGTAGAGCAAAAAGTTCTGAATTTTTGCGATTATCATGACAAATAACTACACCTTTGTTTTGTAAAGATTCAAATGAAAATACTTCTCGTAAATATTTTCCATAACCTAATGCCGCTTTTTTAACGGTTATAATATTAAACATTGCTGAACCATAACCCATTAAAGCTCTTAATCCAGCTGTTCCAAATTGAGCAGAATTATTAAAATATTTTTCAATTTGGTTTGAATCATATTTTTCAATTATTCTTCTAATTTCTAAATCAAGATTTTTATTGTTAATTCATAAATCGTATTCATTATTTTTCATTTTTAAAACTTTCATTTTTAAAATAATTTTTTATTAATGCTACTTTGTTTGTTTGCTCTCAACTAAAATCTTTACTTTTAAGATTACAAAACGGATTATAAATACTACTTAAATAATAATTTGTTTTTTTAAGATTTAAATTTTTAATTACAGAACTTAAATTAAAATCAAAAATTAAATTCTTTTTTAAAAATTCAACAATTACTTTATTTGAATATTGTGAGCTATTAAATGTATTTACAAAATATGATGAAGGCTTATTTTGACCAATAATATAAGAAACTTGAATTAAAATTTCTTTACAAATATTAGCTGCAACTAAATTTTTAGCAACATATCGACACATATAAGCAATACTTCGATCAACTTTTGTGTAATCTTTACCTGAAAATGATCCTCCACCACATGGTGCAAACCCACCATAATTATCAACAACAATTTTTCGTCCTGTTAATCCTGAATCAGCACTAGTACCACCAATACTAAAATCTTTAGTTGGATTTATTATTTTTTCAAAATTAGAATCAAAATTATATTTTTTAGCAATTACATCAATAATATTTTTAATAACATAATTTTTAATGATATTTTGATCATAATTTTTAGGATGTTGAATACTTAATAAAAATTTTTTAATTGCTATTGGTTGTTTTAAATAATTAAATTCCATTGTTACTTGTGATTTCATATCAGCTAATAAAAAAGGAACTTTTTTTTCTTTTCGTAGTTTTGAAGCTAAAAAAAGTGCTTCATTAGCAACTAGTAAAGTTGGCGGCATATAATTAAAATTATTTTTAATTGCATATCCAAACATAATTCCTTGATCACCAGCACCAATATTTTTTTTAGTTTTATCAAAATCAACAGCATTTTTAATTTCAATTGATTGACTTTGAATAAAAATCATAATTTTAAATTTAACTTTGATTTTAATATCTTTAATAACTTTAAAAACAAGGTGTTTAATTGTTTTTTTTTGTAATTTAAAATTTAAACAAAATTCACCACCAATAATTAGTTTTGAATCAGTTGCAAAAACTTCACAAGCAACATGAGCATTTGGATCTTTTTTTAAACAAAATGTTAATATTTTATCAGCAATTTGATCACAAAATTTATCAGGGTGAGCTTCTGAAACTGCTTCTGAAGTAAAGATAAAGTTATTTTTTAAATTATGATTCATTTAAATTTGTAATAATTAAATTTATTAAGTTGTTATCAATTTTTAAATCAATTTTTGAAATTAATTTTAAATTAGGATTATTTTTTAAAATATTATTTGTTTTTAAAGAATGAAAAAAATTATTTTCATCTTGTAATATTAAAAGCTTATTTTTTTTAAGATAATTAAAAACAATTTGTTTTTTATGTAAGGATTTATAAAGTTGAAAATAATAGCAAAAATTAAAGTTAATTTTTTTACTTTGCGAATTAGTTGCGTTAAAATTTTTAAAAACCTTTAATTCATAAACACTATTTAAGTTTTTAAAAATTGCAAAGCGAAAATTTAATTTTATTAATTTTGAGAAATTAAATTTATTTCAATTTCAAATTGGATTTAAAATGACAATATTTTTTAAATTTGTTTTTAAAACCCAAATTCAAGAACACCCAAGCGCAATTATGTAGATTTTACTTTGATATTTTTGCTTTAATGCATTTGTTAAATCAATTAAATTTATAATATTTGTTGCAAAAGATTTTAAATTAGGATTATCATTTTTAAAACCACTTTGAGCATAATAAAATATATTTCAAGCTAGATTTTGACTTTGTTTTATAAATACTTTGGGGAAATACATAATATCATGAACAAAACAAAAAATTGGTTCTTTTTTTTTAAAATCATGATTTTGAAATAACTTTAATTTTTCTTGATTTGAAGTTATAAAAAATTTTTGATCAATTATTTCAGGTAATTGAAGTTTTGTTTGCTTTTTTTTAAAGGAGTTTAACTGAATTGTTTTTTTAATTATTAAAAATAAAAAAGTTAGCAAAATCAAACTTGAAACAATTACAATAACAATAATTATTGTTTTATTCATTAATTGTTTTTAATAGGAACAATATAAATTCGCTCTAATGAAATTGCTTTATTAGTTTTGTCATCAACATTTAACACACAAGCATTAAATTGAGCTTTATTTTTACTTGGTTTAAAATGAGCTCTTAAATTAGTTTTTTCTTTATAAATTACTGCTTTAAAATCAGCACCAATAATTGAATTATAAGATCCTGTCATTCCAACATCACTAATAAAAGCGCTCCCTTTTTCAAGAATTTGATTATCAGCTGTTTGAACATGGGTGTGTGTTCCAAAAACACAAGTTAATTTCCCATCATAACAACTAGCAAACGCTCTTTTTTCAGCGGTTGCTTCACCATGAAAATCAACAATTGAAATATCAATTTTTAAGTTTTTAAATTGTTTTAAAAGTTTTTTAAAAGGTTCATAAAAGTTATTTACATGGGGCATAAAAACTTTTCCCATTAAATTTACAATTAAAATATTTTTATTTTTTTTGTTAACAACAATATAACCTTTACCTGGTAAATTTGAATACATATTTAAAGGTCTTAATAATGTTGGATATTCATTAATAAATTCTAAAGTTTCTTTTTTTTGAAAAATATGATTTCCAGAAGTTACAACATCAATATTTAAAGATTTTAAAAATAAAAAATCTTTTTTGGAAACATGATTTCCATTTGATATATTTTCACCATTTGCAATTGTAAAATCAATATCATATTTATTTTGAATTGCTCTTAAATGAGCACTTAAAAAATCACGACCTGGTTTTCCAAAAACATCACCAATTATTAAAATATTCATTATTTTTTAATTTTTCCTTGATACATATTTAATTTATCTTGATATTTAAATAATTGTTTGATTATTCTTTGAATAATATCACAAACCCCAGCTCTTGAGATATTAAATAATTTTGCAATTTCAGCATATGAAAAATCTTCAAAAAAATAATATTTAAAAATTTTGATTTGCTTATTTGTTAACAATTTTTGATAACAATCAAACAAGTTAATGTAATATGTTTTATGTTCAAGATCAATCATTTTTTACATTTTTAAAAAAAAGATACTTTTAAAATTATAAGCTTAAATTATTTTTCTTAAATAAATAAAAAATATTTTATTAAAAAGAAAATAAAAAGTATAAATAATTGAGATAAAAAAATAATTTTAAAAAAAGTTTATGAAATATTTTGGTCCAAATGATGATCGAAGCAATTCTAAAAATCCTAACAACAACGCGAATCGAAGTAGCATAAATAATCGATCTAATCAATACAACCCTAATAATAGAAGATATAACGGAAGATAAATAAAATAAAATTAAATCAGAAAAGAAAAAAAAGATATAAAAAAGTTAGATAAAAAAATAATTTTAAAAAAAGTTTATGAAATATTTTGGTCCAAATGATGATCGAAGTGATTCTATGAATCCAAATAACGATGCATATTGAGATAGTTTAGATAACCATTCAAACCAATATAATCCAAACAACGATGAATACAACGGAAAATAAATAATATAAAATAAAATTAAATATAAAAAAAAGATATTAAGAAATATCTTTTTTTTATATTTTTAATTATTGATTTAGTTTTAAATATTATCAGAATTAAAATCTAAAATATTACCGTTTTGAAAATAATTTAAACCGTTATTAAAATTAATGAAATTTTTATTGTATTGGGTAAATATTTTTTGTAAAAATAAAAGGTTTTTTGAATCATTATTTTTATTTGCCATTCAAATTAAGTTTTTTAAATAATAATGATAATATCAACTTAAAGGCGATTGATAATTTTTTGGATTTAATTTAATTGAATTTTTAATTCCTTTAAAAATCGGATTGTTGTTTTTATCCTTTGCAATTGAATCATTTCAGTGTAATTTAAGATAATTTAAAATTGATTTAATGTCACTTAATTGTTTTTGTGATAAGATAAAATTAATATTATTATTATTTCCAAATAAAGAAGATTTTAAATAATTACTTGAATTATATTCAAGGTTAGTTTTTCCGCTTTTATTTAAATTAGTATATGAAAGCAAATTGTTTTTAAAAACAAAAACACCTCCATATCCATTTTCTAATTGCACATTTGGAACTTGTTTAATTAAATTAACTCAAGTTTGATTGCTCAAATATACATTATTTGGATAAACCTTATTCATATTTAAAATTTGTTTAACACTAAATTGAGCACTTGGCATATATGAACTAGCAACCATTTGCTTTCAAATTGTTGGGTTAACAATTAAATTAAAATTTGAATTAGTTCCTGAAATAAAATTAAAGTTTTTTTGCAAATTAAAATTTATTTGTTTTTGGGTGTGAATATTAGGTTTTAGGGCATGTAAGGGTTTAATTATATTAATATCTTGAGTCATTTTCCCAAATCAAGGTTTAAATATTTTGCCACTAAATTGAACTTGTGAAGAATCAATTTGACGAAATCTTCGTGTTTTTAAATTAAAGCGAAGTTGTTTTAGGGTTCAAGGACCTGGCGGAGTTAAATTAGGATTATATGAAGAAACGGTTTTTTTAACTAGAACTGATATTGTAACACTAATTGCAATAAGTAAACAAGTTACAATAAGAATAACAACTCAACGCAAAATTGGAATTGAAGAAGCAACGCCTGCAGCTTCGCCAATTGAAGTATCAATTGCGCTTTCAACTCCGCTAGTTGCACCTTCGATTTCTTCACCAACATTAACAGCACTTGTTTCTTCACCAGCAGCATGACCTTCAATTTCACTTGTTACTGATTCAACTTGTGGAGTTTGCTCAAAAGAAGGCTCGTTAGTGTTAAAATTATCAATTCGCTCTGAAATCGTATTTAAACGCCCGGAAAGATTTGAACTAGCGCCTTGTGGAGTTGTTTCAATTGCTCTTTGCGTGTTTGTTATTTCTTGATTTATACTTTGGGCTTCATTTTCCATAGCATCAATTCGATTGATCGGAACTGGATTATTGCTAGCTTTTGTGGCGGAAAGATTAAAGAAATAATTATCAACTTTTGAAGAAAATCTTTGAATGTTAAAAATTGATCGAAACGGCCATCAAGAAGGTAAAAATAAATTTGATGCTGCTGAAGGTTGTTTAATACTTGATACAACATCTAAAAGCGAATTAATTATTTTAGCGCTTTGATTTAATGGATTAAGTATTGCTTGGGTTATAACATTACGATTTAAAAAGAAATAAACACCACTTCAATTAATTGAAAAAGTAAAAAGCTTGTTGTTTGAATTTGTTTTTAAATTATTTAAAAAATTTATTTTATTTAAACTATTATTTTTTTTAAGATTTAAGGAAATTATTTGTTGGTTTTTAAATTTAGTTTTGTTTGAATTTGAATTGAAATAACTTTTTCGATTCATTACAAATCCATTGGGATTAAAATTTAAATCTTGATTATGAAAAAAAGTATTCAAAAATAAAACACATTGCTGAATTTGTTTTTTATTATTTAACATTTTTGAATAATCATTAAGATCTAAATATAAATCAATTGAAGAAGTTTTACGATTTTTATCATTTTGTTTTAAATTATTTAAATTAGAAGTTAATTCTTTTAAATTACTATCGTATGCTAAGCTTTTTAAAAAAACAGCATTATAATAATTATTTTCAAGATTATTTTTTAATAACAAATTATTATTTGTTTGTTTTTGAGAATTTAGAGGAAATAAAAAATTAAAATTAAAAGATTGTGATTGTAAGTTTTTATTATTTTTGATAAAATAAGAATTACTAAAACTATATGAATACGTGTTGATTATGGGCACTGTTCCTAAAAATAAGGAAGCAAAAAAAGCAAGGATTCTTTTCATTATTTCCTTTATTATTGAATATTATTTAAAAATATAATTTAATAAAATTCTTAAAAAATAAAAATAATGAGCACTAATATTAATTATAAATCTAAATATAAAAAATAATAAGAAAGAAAATAATGAAACAACATTATTATTATCGACTTTATTTTGAAGTTTTAAATAAACAATATTCTTATGTTGGAACAAGTAAAGATTTAAAAACAAGAATTAGAAAACATTTAAGTTGTTTAAAAGCAGTGTTAAATCTTGAAAAAGATGATAATACTCAAGCTAGAATTTTTTATTTATATTGTATTGATGCTCAAAAAATGCCCAAAAGTAATGTTTTATATTATAAATTAGCTTTATTTATGCTAAAGCATAACTTAACAATTAATGATTTAAAAATTGAATCATTAAAACCTGTTGATTTAATAGCTAAAAACATCCATTATTTAACAATTGAGCGTTATTTAATTAAAAAATATCACGGATTTAGATTTGGATTTAATGGTTTAAATGCAAATAAACTTGCCAAATCAAATAATTTAGAATTTATTGAAGATGATTATAAAATTTGTAAAGATATCATTTATAAATTATATAATTTAAAATATCTAAGTACATTTTGATGAAGTTATTTTTCAATTGGCACAACTATTTCCCAATTAGGTACAAAATTAAGACTTGATTATAAAGAGGATTTAAATTACTTTAATACTTTTTTAAAAAACAATTCAAAATTTTTAGAAACAGAAAAATTTTTTTATCGTGATAAATATCAAAATAGTAAAATTATAAAAAATTAAAACAAATTTAATAGAATTTGCTTTATAATAATAAATTAAAATTATTTATTAATTTTTGCGCCCGTAGATCAATGGATAGATCACTTGACTACGGATCAAGAGGTTGGGGGTTCAAGTCCCTTCGGGCGTGCCAATTCGGAAAGTAGCTTAGCTTGGTAGAGCACTTGGTTTGGGACCAAGGGGTCGCAGGTTCAAATCCTGTCTTTCCGACCATTTTGGCGGGGTAGCTCAATTGGTTAGAGCGCTCGGCTCATACCCGGGAGGTTAAGAGTTCAAATCTCTTCTTCGCTACCATTTTTATATATTTATTTGGATCCTTAGCTCAGTTGGTCAGAGCGCTCGGCTCATAACCGAATGGTCGTTGGTTCGAACCCAACAGGATCTACCATTATTTTTATTTTAGGAAGCATACCCAAGTGGCTGAAGGGATTAGTCTTGAAAACTAAGAGGCGAGGCAACTCGCGCGGGGGTTCGAATCCCTCTGCTTCCGCCAATTTAAATTTAAAATAATTATAAAATTTTCAAAAAAAAGATAAAATTGTTTTATAATTATTTTCCATAATCGCGGGATGGAGCAGTCAGGTAGCTCGTTGGGCTCATAACCCAAAGGTCGTTGGTTCAAATCCTTCTCCCGCAACCATTGGTCTTGTAGTGTAGTGGTTATCACATCTCTTTGTCACAGAGAAGATCGCGGGTTCAATTCCCGTCAAGACCGCCATTTTTAAAAATTAAGGTTTGGTAGCTCAGTTGGTAGAGCAATGGATTGAAGATCCATGTGTCGGCGGTTCGATTCCGCCCTGAACCACCAAAATAAATTTTAAAATTATAAGTTTTTGCTTATAATTTTTTTTAAAATAAGATATTATATTTAAAATTTTACTAATAAATTTATTTTAAGATGCATTTTTATTACCGCTTATTTTTTAAGCTCAACAATAAAGAATATTCTTATGTTGGAACAAGCATAAATATTCAAAGAAGAAAACAAGATCATTTTTTGAATTTAAGAAAAGTTTTAAATTTGAATTTAGATGATAATTTATTGGCGCGAACTTTCTTTGAAAAAGTAATTCAAGAAAACAATTTGCCAATGCAAAAAGCGCTTTATTATAAATTAGCTTTATTTATGCTAAAAAATGATTTATCAATTGAAGATTTAAATTTTGAACAATTAAGTGTTCCTGAGCAATTTATTCAAAATAATAATTTTTCATATCAAGAAATTGAGCGTTTTTTAATTAAAAAATATCATGGTTTTAAATTTGGATTCAATGGTTTATTAGCAAACATTTTTATTAAAGAAGAAAATATTAAAAAAATTTTTTTACCAAATGATTTAAAAATTGCTTGTGAAATTATAAATTTACATTATTCTAAAGAATATTTAAATTTATTTTGATGAAGTTATTTAACAATTCCAATTGTAATTTTAACGCTTCAAAACTTAAATTTAAATTTAGCTAAAAAACATTTGCAAAAAATTAAATTATTTAATTCACAGAATTTAGATTTTATCAATGAGCAAATTTTATTTTATCGAGTTAAATACCAAAGAAGTAAAATTTTATATCAAGTATCAATTTAATTAAAATAAAAAATTATAAGTTTTTGCTTATAATTTTTTTATAATAAAAAATAATTTAAATAATGTCAATTTAAAATTCAATGGCTAAAAAATTTATCATTGGAAACTGAAAAATGAATCTTAATTTTAAAAATGCGCAAGAATTCATTTTAAAGTTAGATCAAAATCCAAAAATTAAAAATTATCATACTGGTATTTGTGCTAGTTATTTATGATTAAACAAATTAAATAAGAATTGTAAAAATATTAATTTGTATGCTCAAAATGCAAGTGCGTTTTTAAATGGAGCTTATACTTCACAAATTTCTTTTGAAATGTTAAAAGATATTAAAATAAATAATTGCTTATTAGGACACTCTGAAGCTCGAAAATACTTAAATGAAGATGATGCAATTTTAAATCAAAAACTAAAATTAGCTTTTACTCAAAATTTTAATGTTATTTATTGTATTGGTGAAAATTTAAATCAATATCAAAAAAATCAAAGCGAAGAAGTTTTATATAATCAAATTTTAAATGGATTTAAAAATATTGCAAATTTAGATAATAAAAATTTAATTATTGCATATGAGCCAATTTGAGCAATTGGAACTGGAAAAAGCGCTTCTGAAGCATATGCAAATAAAATGTGTTATTTAATTAAAAAAATCGTTTTAAAACATTTTAAAATTAACATTACAACATTATATGGTGGCTCAGTTAATCAAAATAATATTACTAAATTATTAAAACAAGAAAATATTGATGGTGTTTTAGTTGGTGGAGCATCAACAAAATTAGATAGTTTTTTAAAATTGTTTATTTAAAGGAGAAAAATGCAAAAATATGATATCAAATTAATTGCAATTGATTTAGATGGAACCCTATGTTATCATCATGGTGAATTTATTGAAAAAAATCTTCCTATTTTAAAAAAAGCTTTAAAAAATAATATTAAAGTTGTTTTATCAACTGGGCGTCCATTTTATATTACAATGCCAGTTGTAAAAAAATATCAATTAGTTCATCACAATGATAATGAATTTATTGTGACTTATACTGGTGCTAGTATTTTTGATCTTAATTTAAATAAAGAAATAAAAAGATTTGAAATTTCATTAGCTAAAATAAAACAAATTTGAGTAAAAGCAAAACAATTAAATATTCAAATTTGAGGTTATCAAACTAATGAAATTGTTGTTACAAATAAAAACGATTTTGAATTTTGTGATTTTGATTTTTTAGTTAAAAAACACACTCAAAAAAATATTGAAGTTGAAGAAGATGGCCTTAAAATTAAATTACCATTTTATAAAGCAATTGTTAAAAAAAGCAAAAATGAAGAAGTTAATTTAAAGTGAATTAATTTTTTAAATGAAATTAAAATTAATTATTATGGCGAAAACCAAGATTATTATGAAATAACAAATGGAAATATTTCAAAAGGAAAAGCAGTTGAATGAATTGCTAATCATTTAAATATTTCATTAGAAAATGTAATGAGCATTGGTGATTCTTACAATGATTTATCAATGTTTGAAGTTTCAAAAATTTCTGTTGCAATGAAAGATGGTTTTGAAATCGCAAAACAAAAAGCAACTTTTATTTCAAAAGTTAATCATGATCAAGGTGGCGTTGAAAGCGCAATTAAACAATTTGTTAAATTACCCTTATAAAAAAATAAAAGGAAAATATTTTTATGAATGAATTACAAACACTTTTAATTGTATTAGATGGCTTTGGAATTGGCAAAGAAAATGCAGGTAATGCAATTTATAATGCTAAGATGAAGTTTTTTAATTCATTAAAACAAAA
>Ga0210059_1007509_pt1 | contig 17322 bp, 11 predicted proteins | sample Ectturendosymbi2_FD_188042 | JGI IMG/M metagenome (GOLD analysis project Ga0210059, IMG submission 188042) | Ecteinascidia turbinata endosymbiont from Florida, USA - Sample 2 (SPAdes) (version 2) | ecosystem: Host-associated > Tunicates > Ascidians > Unclassified | place: Key West, Florida...
ATAAACTGTGACTGATTGACTTGCCGCCATCTTTGTGGCCTTTAACTATGAAAAATAGATACGCTTGCAAGTTTTACTCGTCGCAGAAGAATGAAAGCAGAAAGCAGGCAGATTCCTCATAAGCTTACCGCAAGGCTAAAGTTTGTTTACTGTAGACCTGGCGAATGTACGGGTATTTATGCCCAGCGACGCTTCGGTCTCCTCGGCTCTCATTGGTTGATTTTTACGTCTCGAAACGTCACAATCGTTTTCCACGAATCACGTTCGAGAGTGGTTGTCCGGCAGCATCGTAGGCCCCGCCTACCGTAATCCGGACTAGTTTTCATTGTGGTTCGTTTTTATCCGTTGGAATCGTAAATGTTATTTACAATTTTATACGGATTGTTAATGTAAATAATTTCCATAATGTTTTGGGTTACTCTCTTCCTAATTGTGACTTGCGATTACATGCGGAGTCTAAATACACAAGAATTTAAATTACACAATACAACGTCCTTGTAAGTTAAGTGTTTTTAGTTGTTACTTTGTTCCAGCTTCATTTTCTTGGAATTTAGTTCATTCGATGATGCGACTTTTGATGTTCTAATGCTTCTTCTTTGTCTTTGCTATTCAATGAGATTATCGACAAACTTCCAGATTGTTTTCTAAACTTGCTTGAAATCTTGAACGGGTTGTTTGTCCGAGTGAGGAGACGTTTCATGCTGAGGATGCAACGCGAACTCAACAGTTGCCAGACGTCCTCAAGCGCCAAGAATGTCAAAACTTGTTTTGTGCTTAATTCTTGAAAAACATCTTGTTGTCCTTGAATATCTTCCAGCGTCGTTGAAAATTCTTCAATAGCTTTTAAACTGTTCATTTTTGAACTATTGATTGCATTGAACATTGAAGAATCAAGAATAAGCAATGCAAATGTACAGAACAATGTGTAGATTTGTTCCATCTTAAACAGTCGTGTAGTAAAAAGTAAGTTATTCAAGAACGGTTGTGTCGTCTGAATACGTTTTGTTTGGTTTTCAATTTCGTACAATGGTTAGCTTAGCCTGATTTGCCCATACTCGAAAGCTTGCTGAAAGGGTTAAAGTAGCCATGGGCGTCTGCAGAAATGTTTCCAGGTGTGGCAACGTCGACATATTGCTTATCATTTTCAGGTTACTGACGTTGCAATGCAATTGGACGTTCACTAAACGCTTTCCTCTTTCTAAACCACAAAGAAAATTCCCTATGTAAGCACGCGCTCCATTCGCATCTATTTTGAAATCTTTTTCAAGTGGAGCTGTAGGCTATACAGTTTGCCACAATTACAACTTTGCTGAATTGGTGCATAAATGTCGGTATCATTGTGAACTCCACACGAATGAGTCTGAAATGAACTTGGACTATCAGCAACTACGTTTGCGGCTCTCTCATTTGTCTGTGCTGGTTGAACAGAACTCACATCTGAAATCGTTTGTCCGAATTGTTTTCTACACTTCTGCTCTCAGACATGCTTTTGCTTTTAATAAACTGCCTAATATTCATTTTTGCGAGCAATTTCTACAAATCAGTCTTAATTTAAGAACAAAGCTCAGATCAACATTAACGGTGAAAAAACAAGAAGTTAGACACTCTCGAAAAACTCAAATATGTACTTTCCACGATGGGTGTAAGCAAGGAATCGATCAGCAAATTTTTAATAGGAAATCGATTTCACGTAAAATTACGCATCCTCAGTCCTGAAAATTGCAAGCAAAGCTTACAGGTGAAAAGTTGTAAGGCTGAAGTAACAGCAGAGAAAAAACAAACTCAAGACTACAATTAAAATTTCGTAATACAAGCTCATAAATCATAACATCTTAACAAACTGACTGACGTCAAGAATACTAGTGGCGACAGAAAACTGACTCATGAAATAAGTGTTTACTCAAAAATTAAAAAGACGTTTGCTCAAATGAATAAATGACTGAAACATCTAACTAGTTGATGCTAATGGCTGAAAAATTTCTCCAACTAAAACTAACTCTTGGTGAAATGACTAACAACGGTAGAGAAAAATAGTAAGCCATGTGTTGGCAGTAAGTCTCTGGGGTACGCATTTAAACCTGCCACGAGTTCGCTTTAAACGCTGCGGTAGGAGTAAGCAAGCTGTGTTGAGAGAAAAAAAGCTAGCGCACAAAGCGGAAGACAACATCGGATTGAGTCAAACAACACAAAGCATCGTAATAATTATTTCACGTGGGGGAGGATCATGTTCTGAATGTTGATTTGCGCGTCAATTAGGTGATACCATTTATTTTCACAGATATCCAGAGAGTGACAACTTGGTTGTTCGACAAAAGTAACGGTGTATGCTTGGTGCAGAGGTGGCTTGTTTATAATGCCGTGGTTTTCTGAATAGTGCCGCGACAAGGCCATCTGGTCCTTGGCACGGTCAGTTTTACAATATTGTTTGTTCCAATTACTGCGATGCGCTGACCATCTGTTTCACTGTATCTCAACACGACTATCGGAGAACTTACTAAAATTAGAAAACCAGGCAGGCGTAAAAACTGAGCAGATGAATCATGAAAACTGGCCAGTGCGGTGAATATAGGTTTGCACTTGGTACTCGCTCACCAGTCAGAAAGTGTTATTGCAAGAATTAAATCGATTAATCGGAATCGAGATGCTAACTTAAAATTATCTAACGATTTTTTGGTTCTTAGTCCCAATTTCCAGAGGGTGGCAAAAACCCATTTTGCCCCCTCTGTGGACAACCATGAAAGTAGTCTACCATATCTATCTCTTGAAAAACAAAATGTTTTTGAAAAAATTTCAAATGATCTGGCAATCCTACGTGGGATCGTTTGTTGAGCGGCATTCAAAACACTAACGTAGTGCTGCAACGTGCAGATATGAATGCGAACACAGCAACTGCTTTGCCTAAATGAAAAAAATGCCTGAAGTCGAAAAATATGGTAAGGCGGCAAACATGAAAAAGCGTATGGTTACAATGCGAATTTTATTTAACGTGTTGTCCGTTAATTTCGGTGTGTAACAAGAATTAGTGAATCGAACAACGTTGCCTTGGTTGATTGCTAATCGTAAGCAACATTCATCAACCTGCCTTTTCTCGCTACCTCAAATACAAGCATCAGCAAAGCGAAGCACGTTGCCTTGCGCCGGTTGCGCCAACCTCTAGTTGCCTGGATGCACTGAAATATTTGTTTCAACACTGAGCCCTAACAAGGTAGCAACTCATGACGCTTTCGTTAAACTGCTAGAATAGAAAGCAGGTAACACACGATTATTTTATTTTCAAAAGCGTCTAAAATTTTTTTTCTACTTGGGAAAATATTAAATTAATTTTTTGTGCATATTTAGTCTAACAACGGTTTGTTCTGAACTAGTGCATAAGTACTACGGTCAGTGATCTAAAAATAAGGAATTCATTAATAATTTGGAGAATGGAATGTTTTTTACTGCTAGCATGTAAGAAGGTTGGCATGCTATTTAATTCTGGCATCAGATGCTTTCCTAAACTTTCGAAACTGTGAAAATTGTTTAAAAGATAGTTTTCTGTATTTCATCTGAAAAACGACACACGTGTTTGCCACATTTTATCACAGGAAAAAAATATTTAATTTTTTGAAAGAAACGCTTGTATAAATCAACCCTCTTATCCAGTTTTGTCAGATAAAGTTGGCAGTATATTTGTGGAAAGCGCACATTTTTTAACAAATAGGAGTGAAAAGTCTTGATAAATTTTATGAGAAACATCAACGTAAAAAAGCAGTGAAGTCAAATCAATCGCTGTGACTTATATCGTCAAATGTTTGTTTACATTAAATTTGATTGGACTCATACAACACGCGCATTGGTTTTGAGTGGTGTTTAAATGCATATGGACTGGAAATAGACATTTGCAGCTAAACTGGAACGATGGCAACGGCATGTTGCAAAGAACGGCAAACAATTTATTTGTTGCGAGTCAAAGAACGCTTGGCGGAGGAAACGTTCAAGCGACACGAGTCAATGTTTACTGCGTCCCAAAAGTACACGTGCCAGCGAAAAGGTTTCAACAAACGCATAAGGTGATCGTTCCCACTTGGGAGTTAAAAAAATACTGGATTGCAAAGCAATGTAATCCTCCAGTTTGGTCTCGCGAATGATAACGCTTTGGAACTTTAAAGCGTTTGGCTTTCTGATGTTCGCTTTCTGGACTGAAACTTCCAACTATCGTGCTTTCTTAGCAGAATTCATCCAAATGTTTCCCTCTTCGTGGAATCCACCCTATTGCAATTATGACCTGCTAGTGATTATTATTTTTCTTTTTTAAACAGGTCTTGTTAGCTTCAACAAAATGCTTTTACAACACATTGGAAATGTTCGAGGATTTGCTGCTTTCAAAAATATCAGAAACAAAACCGAACTCGTGAAGCGTGTGAAATACACAGTTTCGAGACATCTGTCTTTATGCAAGTATGTTAGACGACTTAATTTTGCATTAGAAAAAACTGAGCGAAAGGTGTTTTCCATTTCACTTCTGTGATTAGTTCTAAGTGGAAGTATCTGGGAAAATCCAAGCTAGCTCAGCTGTTCCAAATTTCGATTTGCCGTGGCTCGTACGGATCGTAATTACATCACTTACAGACAAACTTTCTGCTACTTGTAAATCAGTCACAGTTTATTGACGGGGAAACTAGTTTCGCGTTTTCCAACGCATCAAAAAGTGTCTTTGTTAGACCGCTGCCAAACGCAGATTTTCTTAGCAGTGACTGGTTTATGAGGCTCTGGAGAGGCCAGCCTTTTAGCTTCGAAAAATGTTTAGTAATGTCGTTGTAACTAGCCACAGTTCGTGTGTTTTTCTTTACTTGTTTTCAAGTGCCAACATTTCGCCTGTAAGATTGGTCTTACATTTACAGGACTGATGATGCGTTGGAAAACGCAAAACTAGTTTCCCCGTCAATAAACTGTGACTGATTTACTTGCCGCCATCTTTGTGGCCTTTAACTATGAAAAATAGATACGCTTGCAAGTTTTAATCGTCGCAGAAGAATGAAAGCAGAAAGCAGGCAGATTCCTCAGAAGCTTACCGCAAGGCTAAAGTTTGTTTACTGTGTTTCTGCTACTTGTAATACTTTTGAGATTTTTGCGAAGAAAGTGAGTCATGCGTTGCTTTGGGCCTTTCTCTTCTGCTGGCAATTTCTCGTCGAATGTCTGTGGGGAGCTATTCCGGCGAGTTTTAATCATATTATAGAAAACATATGCTTTAGATACGACTAAAGTAAACTGTATTAATTTTGAGGCAGTGTCATAGGCAAGCCAAGTTTCGCAGTATGCACACAACACGAGATTATTGTGAAAGTCTTTCTTGTGGAGACTAAAACATGCAATTTCCGTACTTGTCCGTACGTTGCTTACGGCAACGCACAAACCCCAGATGTCAGTTTTCTGCATTTACCACTGTTTCAACAAGTTTTTAAAACCATAATTTAAAAAATGTTTCTGACTTTTTGTCGTGAGTATGAAATGTCCCGGTTTTCGTAAATAGTGAATATCCAGTGTGCCACCTCATGCGGCTCGCCTGTTTTATGAAAATCCATTCAACAAATCATGGAAAACCTTTATCAAAGAAAACTATTCAGGGCCTTTAACCTTTCGACAACATTAGCGATAAAACAGCAAAAGAGTCCATGTCTGATTTTTCTATGAAACTATGTGAAATCGCCAGTTTGCTGAAGCATAAATTTATTTTTTCTTCAGTCGCTTGCTCGTCGAAAAGCCATCGGTCCGTCCAAACTACACGCACAGCTACAGTCATGGAACAACTGAAACACCCCTGACAAGCAAAACTATTGGAACGATTTTGAAGGAAACCGTAGAACGATTTCCTGATCGTGAATGTGTGGTATTTTGTGACGGAAATCGCCGAAGGACTTTTTCACAGCTTATGGAAGAAGTATGTCAAGTGAAGTTGACAAAGTTTCTCAGGACTACCTCGTCACCTATTTTTTGAGATAATGTTGTTTGAAGCTAATGCACGGGTTTTATACTTATTTTTATTAGTTTTTCGATGTGAAGGAAATTTCTTCTGCAATAATGCAACACTGTACGCAAGAAATCAGCGCAATGCAAAAGTTGCATACTCTTTTTTTTCATTTTTTATCAGCCTGTTTTCGTTTGCGTGAAAAACTTTTCTCCTTACACTTAAGTTTGTAGGCTGTTTAGTGCTGTTGAGCTGTTCGTATGTTAATTGTTTTCGGTTAATCCTTTCGGAACTATTTGTTCTTGTTTATCTGAAAAACCTGTTTTATTTAAATGCAGCTGGTCGATTGTATTTCTCAACAACTGGTTGAAGTCTCTCAGCTGATATTGATATGAATAGTGGGTTAAACCTTTTCAGAATCATTTTGGGCTCATTTTGTCCGTAAAAGCATTGATTTGTAACGACCTATGGCGACCGCAGGTGGACAAGCTTGCCGCTGGAATGATGCAGATTGGGATTGAGAAAGGGGACCGGGTCGGTATTTGGAGTCCGAACACTTTAGAATGGGTCCTCACTCAATTTGCCACCGCTCGCATAGGTGCAATTTTGGTAAGTAACTCGATTGCAACTAGCCATACGTAATTATTAGTTATAGAGTTCTTTGTAATGAACGCTTTTAGCAGAAACTTGTATGAACGATGATGGATGTTTGGCTCGCATCATTCTTGTTTCAGCTTCGTCAAGTTCTGTGTTTGATTCAGTGCGTAAGCTTTTCTTTCAGGTAGTATCGAATCGTGTGCAAATTTTGTGCAAGCTAGTATAAAATATTGTGCGCAAGGCGGTGAAATTTAGTTAAAAAACAATGCATCAACCTGGTTCAGGTTACGGTGAACCCAGCTTACCAACGCGGGAAATGGAGCATGCGATGAACTTGGCGGGATGCAAAGGGCTTGTATCGTCGATTAATTTCAAAACTCAAGATTATTACACGATGCTCCGTACGGTGGCGCCAGAACTTAGGCACTGTAACCCTGGACATCTACTGAGTAAGAAGTGAGTTGTGTTTGAGCAGTATGCCCACCAATCGCCGCCTGCTGTTCTACTGCACCCTGGCTGTACGAATAATGACGTTAGTGATGTAAAAGAATGTTTAACAAGTAACCAAGTGTGCTACTTCGCCCGACGCTTCATGAAGTCTTGTTGACAGTTTGCCTGACCTGCGAACAGTCATTATGATCGGGGAGGAGAACTTGCCTGGGACGTTTAAATTCAGCGAAATTTTAGCAGCTGCTGAACCGCAAGAGGTTTTGAAAGTGCAGCACATACAAGACAAAATGCAGTTTGATGATCCTGTCTGCATTCAGTTCACTTCGGTAAGCTTATTTACTACCCGACGTTTGCATTTATTGTTATTGCACTCCAGTGATTTATCATCTAAAAACGGTAAACGCTGTCGCATTTATGCAAAATAGTGCCCCGTCACAATTTGCCTGGTGTACGACCAGAAAGGCCTGATACCCTTTTGCTCAACTTGCAGCTAGGGATGTGCATTATGGAACATTTAGAGATTCTGGAATATTCCGGAATCTTCATTTCGAATCCAGAATATCGAATCCTATTCCTGAATAACTTGTTAGCAGCATAATGAGCTGATTGCGCAGAGGTTTAGAACGCCGATCAGCGATCACACGACCTGTTAACTAGCTTGTTACGTCACTACCCAGTGCAGTAAGCTTGTTGAGTGTTTCTTTCTCATACTCAGGAGCGCAGAGTGCCAGTGCAAAATTTTGTGAAATTATTTTTATTTGCCAACCTTGCCATTTTTCACGTTTGTTGAATCCAAATTTATTTCAAATCTAAATATTCGAAAAAACTCTGATTTTTGGATTCGAATACCAAAGGATTCGAATCCAATGGATTCGATATTCCATTTTATGCATCCCTACTTGCAGCATTGTTATTCCAAAAATTATATATCAGGGTTGACTAACTCGCGGGTAGCGAGCCGCAGGTTCTTTGGCCGGTTTCATGCGGCTCTTGCGTAACTACCAGAAGTCCCACAAAACAACGTGCATAACAACAACGGCTTGTAAAGTTATGCCATTGTCATGTTGGTGTGTGATATCTACAATAAATGTAGCTGAGCAAAGGTATGTGTTTGAGTGAGGAAGAGCTGGAGTGATGTTCATGTGTGCCCATGTGCATGATGTGGCTCTTTGCGGTAACACAGTAAAGAAATGCGACTCTTGGTGGCTGACTGGTTGGCTTCCCCTGCTGAGTATATATCCATGAAAAAGTGGCACACCAGTCGGAAATGTCTCATTTTCATTTTACTTGCAGTGCCGGGCCGTAACCAAGTAGCACCAACGATATTGGGCTCGTATACATAAATATAAATTCTTGACTTTCATGTCCACATTTCAACATGATTGAAACCTGCTCCTACCTTTTCCGTTACACAAAGTAAATGTCTGACACTTTTGCACCTTTAATATAGTGGACTTGAATTTAAGATTACGACTGGGCTTACGTCAAACGAAAGCAAAATCGAATCCTACCTGAAAAAGAGCAAGGAGCTGTCGTGGTAATCTAACTTGCATCCTCTGAAAATTCCATGCAGAAATACTATCATCAGACACATTCGTGGCACATAACAGCCTTTAAGATTGTTGTGGTGATGTTCTTGAATGCTAAAGTAAAGACACCATGTGGCAACTATGTTGTCTAACTTGACAAACAAGTTACTATATTGTCAAAATTGCGCTTGTTTACATGTTTTAACAAATGTTGTTCGAAGTGACTATTCATCCAGATTTTCACATGGGAACTTTTGGGAAGTTTTTTTAACAGCGTAGGTAGAATTTTCATTTTAGTTCTAAGGAGAAATCACATAACGTTTGTTTCCTTTCTTGCTAAAAATATGAACTGGCTTTGCGAAACATGAAATGAAATTCCGAAGCAATTCCTAAATGTACGCATTTCTACCCGAAGTGATTTCTTCTATGGTAGGTGCTGCATAATGAAGAAGTTAACATCAGCGGCCAGACAAAAAGGGAAAACTTTACAAGATTAACTGATTTTAGGGCACAACTGGTCGTCCTAAAGGAGCAACCGTTACACATCATAATGTGGTCAACAACGCTCTTTTCGTTGGAGGAAGAATAGGATTCAATGAAGAGGTATGGTTTGTTTAATGTTTTCTTTGTTTAATGTTTTGTTTAATGGTTTGTTTAATGTTTGCGAAATTGCTACAATCAGAGCTGTTCTCAGGGCGAGTTTTTTGTTTTTGACAATTTTCAAATACAGGTCTCTTACCAAGAATTTAGCCAGAATCTTTGAGAGTGTTTTGAATATTTTCGGATGGCGCTAGGCAGCTGGTCTATCAGAAGTGCCAGCAGAACAAAAGATTGATTTTTAGCCTGGCGATCCTGCAGTGTCTCGAACTCCTCCTGTGGATGTTCTGCAACGGTTCCATGAACCTTGTAAGTTTGCTTGAAATTGACGATTTTTTCCACTGGTAGGCCTATTTTGTTGAGATTGCTTTGTTCGCAATTTTCGTGTGCAGTCAATGTCGGCTATTCTGCTTGTGAAATGTAGTAAACGCTGATAAACTGTGACCGTTTACCTCGCTGTTAAGGAAAACACAATCAAAATATTGTTTTCTATTTCTTTCAGAATGCAACACACAACTATTTTAAATCTGATAACTCTCTGTAATGTTCCGATCGCCACCACTGCAGAAATTTTGAATCATATCCAGCAATCGATCCATGCATGCCAGGTTTGAACGTGGATTGCTGAAATTACATCGCAATGCAGTCGATTCAAACCAAACGTAAGTTCCTTTTTCTCAATGTGCAGAGAGTGCATACCCTGCGTTACTATTTCCAACCCGGGTTTTCCCGAACCCGAAACCCGTTTTTTTCAACTACCAAACCCAGGTATTTTAAAAAAACTGAAATTGCTGTTGCATTCAAACATTAGTAAGTCTGATAACACTGAAGTTGCAGATTGGCGCGTGTAACGGCCAAATTAGCACGTTTGGACTTTCAACTATTGTATCATGAGGCATGAGATGCGGGTTTTGCCAGGTGACCAACGTGCGTTCGTCGTTGGTCCGTTTATATTTTCGTTCAATTGACCTATTTAGACGGATCGTAACGTCATTATACACATAATAAATATCTACGCGAACATTAGTCTTTTCCCTAACCTAATTAAATAGCAACCACGTGAGGTAGTTCTTCAAAAGGCATACCGTAGTTTCGTAGTTACTAGAGAGGTCTTTTTCAGCCACGGGACTATTTGTCGCAAAAGTCAGAAACAGTCTGAATGATGAAAGCGTGCTTTGATTGTCATGCGTCAGCAGCATAAACATCATTGAAATGCTGTGCTTAAATTAATTAATAATTCGCTAATAAATTGCGCAGGGACCAACAGTAGCAATTTCACAATGATATTGAGTTTTATCGTTCAAAATCTCATTCATTTCAAAACCCGAAAAAAACGGGTTTTCCCGGGTTTCTTTTCTCAGCTACCCGAAACCCGGGTTTTTAAATTTTGCCCCGAATGGGAAACACTACCCTGCGTTTCTTCATTGTTATATACAAGAGTTTTTTACAGTATTTTTCCGTTTTTAAGCGAACCACGCAACAATCGGTAATTTTTGGTTTGTCACCTGGTTAGCGGAATGGTAACTTCACAACAAATAGCGTCACTGAGTACAGGTACATATTTAAAAGTTTTTATATATGCCATATCAACTAGTAACTGTTTTCGCGGACTGGTATTTTTTTAAAGAAAATATTTGAAAAAGCACACGGTTTTCTGACTTCGCATCTAAAACCAGACAACAGCTTCTAAATTTAGACAAAAAAAAACTTTTTTTCCATCTTCTTGCGGCTATCGGCACCAAATTTGTTGGCAATGTGCAGAAATGCATGTGAGCAAGTGACAGATGTTCAAAAAACTTAATATGTTACCTGCTGTATTATTGGCATACATATTGTTGTTGGAACCAGGTTGCAATGTTTTGTGAGAAACCGTAATTGCGCGTGATTGTAAATTTATCAGTACTTAACGTGTGCAACAGGACTTTAGTGGTAACGAGCTTCATCGGAAACGTTTTTGGGTGATTTCGTCTCACTATGCAGCTGGGGCCGTGGTGAGCAGAGTCATGAATACAGACTTCACGTTTGCGTGGCTAGAGGAAAAGGAATTAAAATGCGTTCTTTGAAAAGGAAACAGGTAAAAACAGGCAAAAAGACAAAGAAATCTGAGCAACATTCTTCAATAAAATGGATCCTGTAAAAATTCAAATAACAAAAAACTGTGCATCTCCACGAAAACCACACGGTTTAGATAACACTTCTTTGGTTGACTAAAACCATCGACTTCCTTTTGCGGAAAAAATCTAGATGCGAGTGAACTGTTATAATAGCAGAAAGTTGTCTTTTGGAATGCCTGTACATTCACATGACATCTTTTACAACTGCTTCGGAGCTTCAGCGTTTTTCTAACTTCCACTGAAATATTTCGTGCATACGCCTCTTTCTTCCTCGCTCAAAGCAAAGCGATAAATTACAGCATCCTACAACAAGTAGCGTATCGCCAAACTGAGGTTTTCTGCTACAGCTAGAGGCACAATCGCAAACTTGATCAACTGGTATTTTTCTGCATAGCATGCAGTAACCTTTGTTTAAACTTGCTAATCTGTAATATAGGGAGGGGTGTTTAATAAGGAAAGGTAGGCAGAGCCTCAAATGCAGCGAAGAAAGCATAGTAGTGAAAATAAAGGTAAATCACTTTTCTTTTCCCTTACACCAATCATTTTTCTTTCGCACTGGTAAAGGGACTTGAAGATTGTAAGGAACGCGTTGTAGCTTACGGCTCAATGGAAATCCCACGTTATTGCATGAGTGCGCCGGTCACCCTCCCAACTAAGCCACCTGACATTTTGATGTTGCCGACCAGAGGCAAGGCAGTATAAAGGCTCTCACCACTTTGTCCGTTAATAGCTCTCCAGTAGCATTCTAAGTTTCGTTGCTTGCCTGATTAAATTCAGATGTAAAACAAACTCATCAGTAAACTTGGATGTGAAATCAGAACAACGTAAAGCAAAACGGTTTTGGTGTGGAATAACGGCGAACAACAGCGTTGATCGTTCACAGTAGCGACCACAAACAACAACCAATCGTAATGATATAGGTTAGCAAGCTATCATGTCAGCTGTTAGACTGTTCGCAAACAAATGCGTTGCATCGAATCACGAACAGAAAAGAATACATCCCGCAAAACACACGAAATGAACAATTGGTTCTGCCATGCAACCATGAAAAATTGTCTATGTGCTGCGGCAACGAAAAAAATCTCTGCGTTGTTGCAGGAAAATATGTTTCCGTGAAAGTTAAATTCGACACGTGTTGCAGCAAAAACTTTCCGTCCACCGTGACATCAAATGAGCAATAAAGTCCATCATTGACATCTCCTCTCAACAGCAACAAAACATCCAGTGAGTCAGACATGAGAATCAAAACGGTCAATAACATGGCATACAGTAAGATTAATAGGGTAAGTTAGGCGCATAGTTCAGAAATAAAGCAATATTGTGAATGGTCAAGAGAGAGCAGAGAAAGAGTTGAAAAACCGACCTTTTTCTGACAGGAGGAGACGTGCGAGGTGAACGTCTCAGCGACGGTGTCAATATTTGCTGACGTCAAGGAAATGATGAACTGTCTTCGACCACAAAAACGAGTTCCAGTTGCAGGCGGGAAGCTTCCACTTGTTGTACGAGGACGCAGAAGTATGTTCGCTCACTTTTAGATCCTCCAGTGTAGAAAGTTATGGTAGCAACGTATTCCAATCGGTGGCCTTTGGTAATGACATCGTACAGTATGTGGTCCCGTAGCCTCAGAACAGTGTTGCAGCGAAAAGATTGCTGACATCAAAAACATCTGCTTGAATGAATGTTGAAACACTGAGCTCGACACATTTGATATTCCTCGTTAGAAGGTGAGCTAAGAAAGCCGGCGTTTCTCGAGTACAACTGAACAAACACTCATTCGCGAGTCTTATCCTGATTAGTGAAAAACGGTCCAAGACCAAAGTTAGAGCCATTCTGCAGAAGACTAAGAGCGTTGTCGTTTTATGTGCAGGTCTACCGGGTAAAAATTTTGTGTTGAAAGGCAGCAGCAGCTGCTGAAGCGAGGAGAATGCGCAGTGATGGTTCAGCGACTATACGTAGAAGGAAATATCCCAACCGAGACGCCCAACAGTGTTGGAACATCTGTACCGTTGACTGCAGAAAAATACGATCCAAAACGTCAAAGAAAGGTCTCGCCAGTGTTGCCATGCAGAGCGGTTGACTGCGAAAAGGCATGCTGAACGTGAGATTGTGGCTGAAATGCGGAAGAGACGATCGTGAAAGCGGTAAATTCGTGTGGTGAACAAACACCAAACAGAAAGATGAAAGCCCAAAAGAAAAAGGGTGGGAGAAGAGGAAAAGTTATTAATAGGCTATGGATTTGGCAAAACCTAGCAGAAGAAGACTGGTGAAACTGGATGATTTGAGCCGGTATGGCCGATGTGTAACAATGCAGTATGTGCGGAAGAAACAGATATCACAAATACACAGAAAAGAGGTATATAATGTGCGTAAGAAAAAGCAGCCATGATGTTCACAGGCTGTGACAGTCTGGTCTGCGCACAACGTGGATGAAAGTGTGACGAGATTCCGGGCGTCGCTAGCAGAGACGCATCAATGCTTTGCGTACTACACGGTGGTAGGTATTTTTCAGTGGTAATTCATCAATAGTGGAGCATGAGAAAGAGTCCAAGCAAAAGTAACTGGAATGCGGTACGGTTTCTCCGAGCGTAAGAAGCCTGTGTGCACCTGAGATGGATCTAAGTCGGTTTTAACAACCCGTTTCTTAAGCTACGAGTGGTGACACTGTGCTCGTATAAGTGGACTTTAATCAAACCGGAAAGCATTGGCTGGAATATCTAACCTCCTCGTTAAAACTGCACACGCGAGCATTAAAGCGCTAGCGGGTATAACTTTGTCGTTAAAACAGTAAGTTTACGCAAAGCTAATCCGCATTGATTAGATCGGCAATCGTATTTTAGTAAGATGTATTCCTGAATTATCCCGTAGCACGTGGAACAAAAAAGCGACACAGGTACCAGAAATAACTCATTACCCAGACAACCAATCAGTAGAGCAAGTAAGATAGCAATTCGGAAAGAATGAGTGTGGCAGAACTACGCATTTATTTCAACAAAAAATCTGACGCAAGGTTTGCGTGTGTTCGTAGCAGCTTTGAATGTGTTAGTTCCGAGTGGCAGCAAAAATGCTAGATTGTTCATCAGTCACGTCGCTAATTTCAGCCGTAAAAATGACGGCATATAGTCTTTGAACAACTCGGCTTGGGTTGCAAGCAGAAAGAAACGAGCTTATTGATTGTAAAAAATGAAAACAGTGTTACTTTTTCTATTGCGACGCACAGTCCAAACTTCACAAAGAGTCCATATATGGGACGTAGACAGGAAGATCAGAAACTTTCGAGGATGGAAGTAGGAATTAATCCCGTATTAATTTCGAAACAACATTGGTGTCCTGCAAACACGTGAAACACATTTACTTTTGAAGTAATCCCAGCAATTTTCATTTTTGCAGCAAAGCACAGTGGAATACTAGGGAGCTTGTTTCAAACTTGCACCAGAAACCAATTTATGCCTGAGTACCAAGGTAGGGATAATACGCGTTGCAACTTCCGCGGATATCTCTCCTGGTTGAGGGATCAACCTAGTTGTTACAGGAGCGCGGGTCAATCTCCCAACTAAGCGGCCTGACGATTCGAGGTTGCGAAGCCGAAGCAAGGCTGTTTCAAGGGCTCTCTCCACTTTGTCCGTTAATAACTCTCCAACAGCACTCTAAGTTTTATTGCTTCCTTGATAATATTCAAATGTACAGCAAACCCATCAATACAATCGGATGTTAATTGTTAAGTCAGAACCATGTAACGTGAAACGGTTTTGGTGTGGAATAACGGGGAAAAATAGCGTTGAGCGTTCACAGCAGCGAGCAGAAACAACAACCAATTGCAGTGATGTAGGTTAGTAAGTTATCACGTCAGCTGTTAGACTGTTCGCAAACAAGTGCGTTGGATCGAATCACGAGTAGAAATTGCCTGAAATCACTCGTTAAGAATGCACAAAACACAAGCACATATCCACTGCACAGGATTGCCACGTCGAGAAAGAGGCGCGAATAGGTTCTCGAGAGCTGACACGCAAAGCATAAAGCGGTTTATGTACATTGGTTGATTTTGTAGAGTTTGTTTTGTTTGTTTGATTTTTGTTGTTGTTTAAAGTGTAGTACAGACAAGAATACACCCACAACATACACGAAATAAGACTTTGGTTCTGCCATGCAACCATGAAAAATTGACTTTGTGCTGCGGCAACGAAAAAAATATCTGCGTTGTTGCAGGAAAGTATGTCGCCGTGAAAGTTGAATACGACACATGTTGCAGCAAAAACTTTCCGTCCACCGTGACAGCAAATAAGCAATAAAGTCCAGCATTGACATCTCCCCTCAGCAGCAACAAAACATCCAGTGAGTCGAAAAACGCGAAACCACAAGCGATGATATGCAAGCGGTTGCGCAGTTCCAGTTGTCTCGCTCTGGTTCAATTGCACTGAGCTCTCTTGATTTCATAGCTCGCTTCAAGCGCACTAGTTAGCACCAGACACGGGGTAATCGTAATCCATTACAATCGATTACGCTTTTTTCAGTAATCCTAAGCGATTAAACTGACCACAAGAATAGCATGTAATCGTAATCGATACCGATTTAATCGTAATCGACGATTACTTTCGCGATTCAACTTGGATTTCTTCACACTACGTCACTGCGCGATTAACCACGGTTTTGGTGACTGTATTTCCTCCGTCATCATCGGTTGTTACGGTTACATCTCAAAGGAGGCCATTTGGTAGTCTATGCACGTTGAATCCAGATATACTACAGCAGCAAGCACAACGTTTGGTAGCGAAATTTCGCTTTGTTCCAGCTAGATTTCCTGTTGGCCGTCAGAAGTTATGCAGAGTCTAGTGACAGTTTGCAACAAAAATAAGAGCTTTAGTTAAAAACAGGAAGACACTTCAACAACAGAAGATATAGCACTACATTACAAGGAGGTGTTGTTTTTGTTCATATATATTCAGAGTGGACCTATAAGTATAAGAGCTGCAGTAGGCTATGTGTATAATTCGTACAGTACGTTATATAAAATAACCTTTTTCAGAAGAATAAGATAATTTGATTAGCCGAAATCATCCACCAACTGCTGGTACAGAACAACAGAAATCATCCACCAGCTGCTGGTAAAAACTCAACGAAGCCAGTGAGCGTTTGTCGGTAATGGTAATGGTTTCATATGACTCAGCCAAGAAGCAGAAGGACCATAAGAGTCATCGCATGAAGTAAACCAACCATAAGCGAACATCAGAGCAGATGAAAACACAATGTCACAATAGCTGATCAGTGTAAACCAGCGGTCCCCAAAGTCCGGCCCGCGAAGGGTTCCAATCCGACCCGCAAGCTTTCCTAGAGCTGCTTTGTATTTTAACAATTTCGTGTGAGTGAATAAATTAATGTAAGATGTATTTACACCAAAAGCAAAAGCAATTTAACCAGCACATGGAGGAAATCGATGGAAATTTCAAAAAATTCTTCTACTTTTAACAAACTTGCGGGCTTAGCAGGGAGAAAATGTTCAAGAGAGTGTGGGATTTAAGACAAGAAATTGCATTTTATATGGACTTTGAAGGGAAACAACGTGAGTTTTCTAATGCTCAGTGACTTCCAAAACTTGTTTTCATGGTGGATATAACAGAAAAATTGAACTATCTGAATGCGTCACTCCAAGCAGGGTTGCTGAGTCGGTGTCGCAAGGAATCCGGGGTTTTTGGTGGAGTCGGAGTTGGATTCTCAATAACACTAGAAGTCGGATTTTTTTTATCCGACTGCGGAAGTCCAATTGAATCATTACATCGCACTCTTGAGTTAGGAATCCGAACACGTGCTTATTGAAATGGTTTAACTTCTTTTGAAACTTTTATTGAAACAGAGAATTCTTCTGTGCACCACCATTGCCACTGATTGGTATTTGCTACAAAATTGTTGACAGTCAAACTTCATTCACGTTATGTTGAAAAGTCGGTGTCGGAAAATGTTGGAAGCTAGGAATCGGAGTTGGAGACGAACATTTTACCTCCGACTCCGCAACCCTGCCAAGGAAAGGAAAAACTCATTCACAATCTTTTTGGAGAAATGAAAGCGTCTGAAGCAAAACTAAACTTTTGGCAAAGGCAGT
>Ga0210059_1007510_pt1 | contig 17318 bp, 16 predicted proteins | sample Ectturendosymbi2_FD_188042 | JGI IMG/M metagenome (GOLD analysis project Ga0210059, IMG submission 188042) | Ecteinascidia turbinata endosymbiont from Florida, USA - Sample 2 (SPAdes) (version 2) | ecosystem: Host-associated > Tunicates > Ascidians > Unclassified | place: Key West, Florida...
CCCCCCCCGGGCACCATGTTGGTGACCCCTGATCTAAAGCCTATCACACATTTTGCAAAAACGAAACATTTTTGGCATGCTTGGTGCCAGAAGCACTTACAACGATTTTAGAAAAATTCCCTTAGGTTGTGGAATGTACATTACCTGTGAAGATCTTCGACTTATCTGGAGGTCTGAAGACGAATTTCGATATGTTGCTGATAATATGCGTCCCAACCAGAACAGATCTGCCGAACGCTCTGCAGTCCATAACAGTGATGCAGATCGGAGGACACCAGTACTCCACTTCAGGAAGATCAACATCCTGTAGCGAAAGAAGCAAGTTAATTTTGTTGTAAACACTTTCCTACATGCAACTGGGATTGTGATTATGAGCGTCGATTGTGCAGGACCTTACGCATATGCACAAATTGCAATCACTTCTGAAAATCAATGTGTCTCTTCTTGTATACCTAGTAATGGACAAACACCGCGTATTCTTTTGCAGGGATGTAACAGGCAAACGGTTTTGAAACAAAAAAAAACGACTCACTTCTATAAACTTGACCGGTTCGGCGAAATTCGGGTTCTTTTTGTAATTCGGGATGATGCACGAGCTCACTCCCCGTCCGGCGATCTCAATGTCGACGCGAGGTTGATCGACAGTGGTCAACTGGACCCTCTTCAGGTCTCGCAAACCCCAGAACAAGACCTTCAAACGACATTAGGCTTAGAAATGGAAAGTATCTGTAGCAGTTTCTACGCTAATGAAATGAGATGCAAACTCAAGGCAAAAATCAAGCTTGTCAAATAACCAAAAACATATTCGTTATCACTTCTTAAAGCGAAGGTCACTGACACACAGTGCTAAATCCAGCAGCTGTAATTTCTGGGTGGTTGTGAATGGTTCTGCAAACCTTTAATCAAAGGCGTTCAATTCGCTGTGATCAACGGTGGGATAAAAACCAAAAACAGTCTTGTTTCAAATCCTCTGCTACATTTCATTCAGCTGAAATGTTTTGACCTCTCTTGTGCTTTGCAATCGTATGACCTAATGCGTACGTTGGTATAGTCGCTGCACGTGCTCGCGTTTTTATCAGACGTACGTGCAACATGTCTCATTGCTGTCAACGCAAACCGTGGCTCTAAAATCGGCACCATAATGACGCGTTGCGTGTCAAATCTCAGGACTCAAGCAGTAAGGGCTCATGCGGAAGATGTGTCATCACCGTCAGAGGCACGGGTTACCACGTACGTGAAGCAAGAATAACACAGCAGCGCTTGCGTTTCCATCAGAATCAGGAGACTCCTGCATCTGTACTTCCTCCACCCCTTATCTCTAGTCACAGAATGAAGGTAAGCCCCTTTTGTGCAATGCTTCACAACATATGACGAAGCAATGTATTTCCGCAGTAGGTCAGTATGAAAATGTAAAGTAATACTGTGCATACAGCGGTGTGGGCAACCATAGGAGAGATATCACGCTAGTTCCTTTTCTTAGACACGACAAACTAACCAAGATAAGCGCTTATGCATGGCCGATGGTAGCTGATTAAGAAAAAGGTTATTTTCCACTGCGGATCGTCTTGCAGTTGACATACATTGAGAAAACGACAGCTGACTTTTTTACCACGATCGTCTCCAATACAATGTTATGCAAGATGACGAAAAAACAGGCATCCGAGCCGAAACAGACGCAGGAGTGGACGAGATGATCGAAGAATTTGCAGTGACTGAGTGGCTTGCAGTGTATTTTCGCGACAAATCTTTGCTCGCTACTGGCAAAGAAAACAACACAGCGTTTTGAAAACTTCTACTATGGTTTGTTTCGGCATACGTATCCTTTTTCGACACGTCAGCACTTCCTTGCACAAGATGGATACGATCCGCCATGATCGTGGGACCCAGGCGGAAGGTTGGTATTCAAAATTTAGCGCAAAAACTCTTGACGGTAACCAAGTATCTCCATCAATCAGTTTTTGTTTTTTCAACACCCCGCGGCTGCCTGATTTTGTTTCCAGTTTCATTACCTCTTGGCAACATCTCATCACAAATGATCCCTGGCTTTTATTGAGAGGACAGCAGTGAAAGCTTAGCCTCGATTTTAGAATCAATGCAGCCGTGCGCGTGGCATGACTCATTGCATTGATTGATGCAAGTCACTTATTTCTAGCACTTATATGAAAATTCCACAAACCTAGCAGCCTCGAAGTTTCTCTGGACCATGCCAGAACTGTTGGTACGCATTGCGTGACTAAGAAAATTTCAAACGGGTCAAGGACATTAGTTCTGCCTAACGATCAACTTCACTTTTCTCTACTGATGAAATGCAGAAAATGTCATGAAAGCAACTGGTCCTCGTCCGTTTATCCGAATAACTGTCGCTGCCAAAACAGACCCCTGAATACTTAGCACTGCGAGAGCGAGAACAATCTAAACTTATCCGTGGACAATGTACATTTCAGACACATCGTGTGGTAAAATGATGCCGCCCACGAGTATGAACAGACATAAAAGTAATAAATAAAAGGGACCAGACAAAATGCAATCGCTTACACTAAGCTGAACTTTGTCACACCCGTTCTTTCACAAAAACTTCATTTGACAGTTGGCTGGTTCTAGCGGAAGCGTGCTCGGCTCATAACCCAGAGGTCGATGGAGCGAGACCATCCTCTGCTACCCAGTGGCGTACCTAGAGGTTTGCGTCAGAAGGTAAACGTAGCTGAAAGGCGCCGGCTGGCCAATATAGGGGTCCCACTAGCCAACACTTAGAAAAAACGTGGGAAATGATGATGGATCCAGATGTGGATGGCTTTACTAAAACCCTAAATCACCGGAAAATACTTCAAAAAACACAAAAAACAACAACCTACCAAAAAGTAAAAGAATACTAAAACCAAAATATATGCAACTGGGATTCGGGTTTTTACATTTAGCGTGCCAGGGCAATTCGCCACTCAGCCCTCTGTCAGTCACCTCAGAAAATCTCTGCACAGACTTTTTCATTCAAAATCCGTCTGATGTGGCGACTACTTTTTTTGCTGTTTTTCAAACGAGTAGAATCGGTTCTTGGATGCTTCGTTGCGATTCGATCAGGCCACAACAAATTCAGAAATAGCTGCTATAGATCAAGGCATGATTAACATTTAAAAATAAACATTGTACTGCAGTGGTTTCCAGCTCTATCGCAACTCGAGATAAAAGTTGAAAAAACATCAAACTCCACCAAAACAGACAAACACAACACAGGTATAGGCAAATATGCGGCTTGCTCCGTATTGTGCGCCACCCAAGTATCGTAGCAAGCCGTTCAGCTTCCTTGCTTTCTCGACACCGGACGAAAATCCGGATCATTTTGGTTTGCGGTTGTCGTGACAACTCATGACCAGACTAATAAATTCTTACGAAAACGGAACAGTTGATCCGTGCTGTGTTTCTATGACATGATTTTGCACAGACATATCGTTCAGTGCAAAGCATCTGCGTCGCTGGTAATGGTGCCTCGATGGTAAAGCCCGTCGTAGTCCATGCCTGCACAACATACGGCCCGCCAGAGCTTTCTCAACGGCCAAAACTGCTGCAAAAGCCCGTGTTCGGATAAATAATTGTCGTTCCAGAATTTCTTCCAAACTACGACGAAATAGACTTTTGCGGCCCGCGGCAAATTTCTGTTGATCAATTTGACCCTTCGAGTTTTCTAAGTTGTACAGGCCTGCGTACTAGTTGGTCACGTTCGATAAAAGCAGCTTAAAACGTATGTAGTATAGCGCGCAAAACGATGAAAAATAGCCAAGTCATTCATTAATGTCCCTTGTGTAGTAATATCCGGTGACTCAACTACGCGACTTTGCCAGTGAGTTAATTTTATCGCCTGAACGAAAATTCAGAAAAATATCAAGGTATAGTTTGGAAATGCACAGTAAATTCAAATTCAAAGATACAAGCCATATTCGTGGAATTTTATCTTTTACTAATCTTACCGCATTTCTGAGAAACCCCATGTCAAATGTTTGTCGACGGCAACACTCCGCAATGAATAGTCACGATTCTGCGAATTTTTGTTGCGTCACAGTTATGGATGAGGTTAATTGCCAACACGAGGTTTTACTGCAAACATCTAAAGTTGACCCTGGACTGCTTTGTCAGAGCGTCGATAATGATTCGCGCAATGTTGAATTGTGCGATTAAAAATTTCACGAATGTCATCTTTCGTCGGCACAACGTTAAGCGTTTCGTCAACCGACTTGATGCTTCGATTTTGAAACAGTCATTTTTCAACGTTAGCGTCTTCGTTTCAGTTTCTAATTGTTGTTTCAAACGTCTGTTGCTTTTTATAAGTCTTCATTTTTCACCCATTACGTAAAATCTATGTCACAAAGGTTTCCATACGCTGGGATCGAAGTACGACATATTGACATTTGGGCTTCTACAAATTTTCCTGTCGTTTTCGCATATAGTCTTTTTGAAGTTCGACTCAAATGATTTTGGACAAACTCCACCCTGGCTGATTGTGCATTTTACAATGTTTTTGTTTTCAAATGAAGCAAATATGATGCCATAGATCAGGTTTTCATTTGTAAGGTGGGATGCCCATTAATTCCCTTTCCAACATCTGGCGGCGGACCCGATATAAGGCCAGCACAATTTAACACAATGGCTGATGCCTTTTCTTGCCACACGCGCCACCCAATCCCATTAAACTGTGCTCAGCGCATATACGAGATGATCAGTAGTTAAGTGAAGACTTGGACTTCAAACAGCAAACGGTCATTCTTCTTCATTGCATGTCAGTGGCACCAGTGATTAGATTCGTGGACTGTCGTAGGGTCCTTGATCAAACCTGTCGAATGGTAAGTTACCTCGCGAAACATTTGGTCAGTCACGAATTTTGCTGTAAAAAATTAAGATGCAAAGTTTCTGAAATGAAAAACATTTGAAGTCAAATTGCACATTTTCTGTTTGCAGCATTGTACAAACAGCAACTACTGCATGAATTTGTGAAAAACGGCAGGAAAAACCTTAACAGTGCGTTGCGTTACTTCCAACAAAATTCTTGTACCTCCTCGAAGTCCCAACCAAGTGTACACATCAACTCTGATACTTTGCGTCAGGCCACAATATAACCTATCGGCAATTTGCTTCAATGAGAGGTTTCGTTGATTGAATACACCCCGTCTTGCTATTCATGTCATCCGCATTCGATCTTCACAAAAATGCAAGAGGACGTGAGCTATGAAGTCGTGATTGGCATGTGCTGATTGCGCAGGACCAAGAAAAGGTTACGTTTTTGCTGTTCTAACTAACAAGACGCTGCAACGACAAAGGATGACGTACGTGCGTGCGTGAGTGCGTGCTTAATCAGCAAAGTGATTTGCGGACACCGCATCCCTAACCCTGAACGATGCTTCCGCAGGTAAAGAAAGTAAGTGTGACAATGCCTGAGGAAAAAATATATGGACAAGAATAGTTCAAGCAAAGTTATAAACAGAGCAAAAGAATGGTCTGTCCATCAGAGAACACGCTGCTACACGCAAAGCAGTAAAATACATTGACCCGTCACCAGACACTTATTCAGGAGCAACAAGCAGTCAGGCTAGTCAAACAAACGAAGGCATTCCAATAGCGTCAGGCAGAGTCGACGAAGAAAAGAAAATCAATTTTCAAAATTCTCAAAAATGAGGACGACATACAGAGCCATACTGTTTGGATACCTATTCTGGTGCGTCAGTGGTAAAAAAGCAGTGGTAGGAACCTTTTTGGCCATGGACAGTACATCGTCAACTCATTGGTTATCTGCGTGCCCTACCACGTATGAGGTAATCAAACAAGTTCTGTTTTTTGACTTTGTAGCCCCGTCAGTGACTGTGGATGTTTGGATTCACAGCAGTAATCTGTAGTGTGCAGCTGCAGGTCTATTTTACTGAAGTGCTATGTGTTATGGAGGTTTACCGACGATTTGACACTCAGTGCTGGCTTGGATTTTACCTGCGAAGTCATGAAGATGCTTGTTGCTGAACTATTCTTTTTAATTTTTAAAATTACAGCTTTTGGCGTTTTGACCGCTCATTACAACCGTCCATCAACCCAAAGACTGACTACAGCAGTGGGTCCAGTAGTACGAGCGTATCTTTCAAAATTTTGTTTCTACTGCCGTGTTGGTATTACGCTTATTCATCTTTTAACCCTCACCAGATGTTCATTATGCGATTTAATTCCACAGGAAAAGCCGAAAGACTAGGAATAGAAATCATAGAGATCTTTAAGCACCACTCGCTCGCACACGCGTGGAGGCTGCGAGAAAATAAAGTTCGTTTTTCATCGATATTTTTCAAATAAGCGTCACAGAATGCTTTGAAAGACCTTAACACTCAGAATTGCTCCACACCTTATTAAATCAATGTTGCCCGTTGCATCATTCGTGAAACGCAACTTTCGCAGGTGTTGACGGGATTACAAAAATGCCACTTTTTGCTTGCCGTATAAATTGAGGGGGGTGTATCTTCGTTGACAAGCTGCAGAAACTGACGGCATGTACAACTAAGAAACTGGCTGTTATTATACGGAAAATTGACTTCGGTATCAGAGAACAATCAAGAAACTGTGACGAACATCGATTAGTGTCGATTAACATCGAAAGACGCACAATCCGTAGGATATTTTGTAAGACAAGGGTATGATGGATAAACCTGATCATAAACGTATCAAGCATGGAAAAGTTGTTGAATGATGCAAATCGTAGTTTTGTTTGAAAAAAAGCACGGGGGCACTGCACATCATAGCTGGAGAAAGAAATAGTTTCGTAATTGAGTCAGGGTTGTACACTAGTAGTAATGAACGAAGCATGCCGTTTTATGCGCACGAGTAAAGTGGTTATTGTTTAATTTCGGTAAGCTTGCGTGCTGTGTCACAGACTAAACGCACGAGAGCTTTAAAGCAATCGCAGCTCATGTAGATTTTGCTACCAGGCTGCTTCAGGACTGGACGTAACGAAGAATGAAAATTGAATATCGTGGATACAAAGCTAGTTCGGCAAAACCAAAGAATCACGTACCACACCATCGTTTTCTGGTTTTTCTTCTACAACTGATAAATCATTTTTGTCTATGAACCAAACTGCAGTTATGTTGGATTTTCGGTGCATCATCTGAACACCGTGCAGCATCTGAGCACCGTGCATCATCTGAGCACCGTGCATCATCTGAGCACCGTGCATCATCTGAACACCGTGCAGCTTTGCTGAGTTTCTTTTCCTTAAGAATACCTTTCTCCATCTCAACTATACGCAAAAGCGAAACCTTTTGAAATCCAGATCTGGAAAGACTGAAAACACACTTGGCTTGAAAATTAGTTTCGCAGGTTTTAGATTCATTTGAAACACTCAGCTGCCACATTGTTTTCGAAAACAACAGCCATGTTTGTCACAACTTAATGAAGAATGTCAGTGGTTGCTTAGATTTGAGCAGGTAGTTCTGACGTTGATATCAGAAATTATCCGACGCCGGATTTGACCGACGTTTCTGCACACGAAACGAGATTAATTTTTCGTGCAAATAACGCCGAAAAAATGCGTTGCGGTTGTGCGAGATTTTATGTGTTTCATCTGCTGCTTGCCCAGTGTATGTCTGAACAAGACGGTCAAATACATATTCTCTTGCTGATACGACGATTGCCAGAATGAAGGACATGCTTTTTCAAGCACAAAAATATCTTCCAATATCTGATAAATCCAAATGAAATGAGGCTTTTAGGAAAATAACGAGTGACAATTATAATATTTAAGAAAAAGTACCATGAAAACAAGCGTCACAACTTGAAGCATTGGACGATGGTATATTATGCAGAGCCTTATTTGTCTGATCTGGCAGCGTATCCAAGTTTGTTACAGCAGCTATAAACTAGAAGCAATTCTGACTCACAATAAATACATGAATCGTTCTTCATAATTCTTCATATTTAAAGAAATTCTACGTTGGGCATTTCGTTCCCTCACACGTATCGTGACCGATGCAAAAATAGTGAAGTGGGCATTTTAAGATCTTGCTCGACCGCAAAAGACCGTCACGGAGGTAATTCTTGCTGAGGCCACCCGTATGATTATGCGCTCATAAGGCAGCGCTTATCTCTGCCGAGAAACCTTCATGTAAAATTACTTAAGGCGAAAGTCTACGAATAAAGTCAGCAACGGATCGTTGCTCTGCGCAGCATCTGTATCCTTAAGATAAAAGTAAGAACCTATTTAACATACACGATGCTGATGCCGGAACCGGAAGTATACACACGTCACGTACGCTTGTTTGCTGCAGGCACAACACTACACGAGCGCAAAGCTGTTCGGCAAAAGCGAGTTCAGACGGTTGGCACTGTATCAAAACGGATTCAAACAGGTGAGTTAAACAAGCAGTGAATCAAAAGAAAAGCGCAAGGCTCTCTGACTTTTCTGAAAATAAGTTGAAGCCAAATGCTTTAGAATAGGGTTTCAGATCTGTCTTTTCCGCGAAAATTATCCAATTTCTGATTCTGAGACAGTTTGCTTTCTCTGCTCTTATTTTAGCCTTTCAACTTTTTACCCGTAAGCTTTGCTTGCAATTTTCAGGAGTGAGAATGCATAAATTTTACGTGAAATCGATTTCCTATTAAAATTTTGCTGATCGATTCCTTGCTTACCGCACTGTGGTGAGTACTTACTTGATCTGAGACAGCAAAGTACTGTACAATATCGCTGCAGCAGTAAATGATTATTCCATTAAAAATCATTTGGTTGAACTAAAAATTCGTAATGTACTTTTCTATCGATTTCCTTGCGCAGCAATTCAGCGTTGGCACGTGCAAAAGCGCCGCTCCGTTCGGCAACATCCGGGGCATTTGCGAAGTGGCTCAACAACGACACCTAGCGTGGCTTATCCTGCCGCAACGCGAGGTGAAAACGAAGACCATGTGCTTTGGACGGATAGGCACGTTCTTCCGTCGGTGCCTGGGATGGATCGAGCTGCCTGGTTCGTGTCAGCTCAAATACAGCGCAGGAAGTTTGTCTCCTCGATGACCCAAGCGAGCTTTGCAAACTGTAAAACAACTCCACGCTGGCGCCGCAAACTGAAGCCTACCTCCTGTGGACGAATGGAAGCGAATCAGGACCATATATTTATCTTTCGCCCCTGACAAAACGTGGTCATATCTACTGTCCAACCCGTCCATAAACCAATATTCTTGATAATAAACGTTCCTTATTCAACGCCCTTAACGATTGATGATATGAACACAAACAGAAGTGCGTTGGATTGGTGCTGAGATCATTGCTCTGGTTAATTTTTTTTCTGCATTTCTAAATGTCAAATATTGCACCAATTCATTCTATAGGTTTCACGGATTTTTTTAAATAGATTTATGAACATTTTGCAAAAATGCTGATACCAATCACGTAGCACAAAAGGCAGATAGCAACCAAATTTTGGTGATGATTAAGGAATATTTTGAGCAAGAATGTTAAAAACTAAATGCACTATTGCCAGCTGTCTTAAAATTATACATGAAATGGCTAAAGACTTCAGAAAGTTTATCAACTTTCTGCACTAAATCATTGATATATCTCGTGTAAAGCCTTACTTATATCACTTATTAAGATAAAGCCCTTGCAGAATGTTTTTTGCTTTTTATCTTTATAAGCAATAATATGGACTTATTGATATAAAGTCCATTTTTTACTTATTAGGATAAAAACGTCACTTGTATAGATAAAGACCAAACAAGTTTTTGCGCTTTACTGTTTTCTTAAAAATCACTAACATGACAACCCATATGTGACAAGTCAAACTCTTTTGCCCTTTAAAAGAATTTTCAGAAATGCTTTTAAATTTACTTGCAAACTATTATTCAAACTACTTTCGTTGTTAAAATCAGAAAATATTCAGATCAAAATGAAAAACCTTTAACATGACCTCGTAAAACTGCACGGCAACCCAACGCGTTTTCAGAACCAGACACGAAGTTTGAGTCACCATAGCAGAGCTGCTACACTTGTTGCAATGACCTATCGAATCACCAAACCTCAGGCGAACAAAACGCCTGACTTGGTGTACTAATTGAAGAAAAAAGGTAAGTGTGGCGTGCATTCCTTCCTAACACTCCCACAGCGTGCTGCATCTTTCAAATGTAAACAAAATGCGTTACTACTGACTCGCCCAGGTTTTTTTAAGTCGTTTCAGGGACCCGATTCTGGTCCTTAGAATTTCAAATCGGGCCCCTAGAATCAGAGAAAATTATCATCAGGGCCCTAAACTCAGAGAAAATCAGGTCCCTAGAATCAGAGAAATCGGGTCCCTACAGATCCATTCCGTGTTCCTAACATTTTCCTTAAAAAAGACTAGAATCGCCAATTATTTTGTCGAAGCAGTAGCATAAATAATTACCAAGTTGAGTTGCCCAATAATGTAAAACTTTGTTGAGAGAAAACCACGTTTTTTCAGCTTCAGACGCATGCAAAAGTTCAACCTTAATACTTGGGTATATTTCCATGTCTTTCGGTTGTTTTTCAGTCTAGCAATGCAAATGCTCTACTTTTGTGGAACATAGATTTAGCAGAAACTTGCTGCAAATGATAACTAATTCTGTTCGCTTATTTGTCCAAAATATGTGTTCAAAAGATGATGTCAATTACAAGTATGTAGTTGTAGTTTACTTTACGAAGTCACGTTGCAAACCGAGCATCAGGCGGCATTCCAAGAACACCAATTTAACTTCGTTGGAATCAAAAACGTAACAGCTTGGAAAAACCCACACAGGTTCACTACTATTTCACCTCGACAAATGCCGCGCATGTTTCATAAGGTGTATTTTATTGATTTGCATTTATTAGATAGATTCTTGGTGTGAGGGCACGATGACCTTTGTAAACGACAGGCCTGCACAACTCAGAAAACTCGAAGGTCCAAATTAACAACATAAATTTGCCACGGGCAGCAAAAGTCTATTCATTTCGGTGTAGAGATTTCGTTGTCGTACGGAAGAAATTCTAGAACGACAATTACTTATTCGAGGTCGAGTTTTTGCAACATTTTCTACAATTGAGAAAGCTCTCGCAGGCCGCAAGAAAAGCTTTCGCGGGCCGTATGTTGTGTAGGCCTCGTCAAGGATATCACGCTACTGTTAATAGGATACGTAGAAGATCGAGGGAAACTTCAGTGACGGTATTGCCTGTTTGGCTTTTTTGAGGCAAAATTTGTAAGTTTTGGCCCTTCTTGACTCTTTTGGCTTTTTGTTGTTGAAAAAAGGCTAAATTAAATGTGGCTTTTTTGGCCTCTTTTGACCAATTAAACTTTTATGTCCGTTTGGAAGATTTTAAAGATGATTTTGCAGATATCTAGACATTGTTTCTGGCCACAGAATGATAAATGTTTATTGGAAACTCGGCACTGGAGTTTTATTATTTTAGTTTTTCTGTTTCATGTTTTCAGTTTTGCTGTTTCAAGCTACTTCTTAGCAAAACCTAAATTTTCGCGACGTTTAATAATTGAGTGATCGTTGTTCCGTATGTGCACTGTGTATATTGTCTTTTAGGAGTGCTGTGCAACCTGTATGGTTGTTTAAACGTGTCTTTGTGTATTTGTCTTGTATTTGGCCTCTTTCATCCTTTCTGTTTTTTAACAGTTGATGTGTTGTTTTTTGATCGCGACAACCTGGCAGCCCTGTTCAGCAATATCCCAACCGGCTTCGTTCTGGCGCTTGCCGTACTTGTTGAGCTTTTGCGTTGCGCGTCGTTGCGTCGGGAGAAGCAGTCGTCAGGCGACTGTAAAATTTCTCGAAGATTACAGTGAAAAAGCCGTGCTTCAGGCAGTACACGTAACTATTTCCAGTTTGAAGACGTTTTCCTGCTTTTCTGCCAACAGCTTTTCGTCGCTTCAGCCGTAACCGCAAACTTTTTTCTGATGTTTCGCCGCATTTTTTGTAGCACAGCAATCTGCTCCACATCATCGGCTGTAAAAGCGGGTGATTAATTGCTTCTCAATGTCGATGATAAGTGGATGTACTCTCAGCGGCGTAAAGTTTTAAGAATCCGACCAATACCAGCAAAGTTGGACAAGCTAATTTAACATCGTGTGATCAGACGTGCGTTGAGACAAGCAATGACTGAGAGCCTTCAGAACGTCAGATGAACGTAGTTAGAAAACTAGCAACTCTAGCCTGTGTTGTCGTTAATGATTGTGATATCAAGTGGGATTGGAAGTTCACCTACAGTCGCAAGCTCAAACAGCAGACGCGTGTGTATTTGATAAGTTACACCGCAAACTAGCTCGCGTAATGATAATTGATTAAGTAACGCAACTGACCACTGCGGTGCTCTCTGGCTGTTGTTCGCAAAAAATGCTTACAGAGATAATGACCTACAATGAGCAAGCACATTCTAGTTCACAGAAACTGTGAGAACAGTGAGGAAAGGAGAGATGCATGTCCGCAATCCAGTGTTGCCAGATGTGCTATTTTCCCGCCAAGTTTGGCTATTTTTGTATTTGGTTTGCGGGAAAAAATTGCACTTGGCGGATGGCAGATTTTTTGCTATTTTTGCAAAGCTTGGATGGAAAATTGGAGGAATTTTGTATCAGAATTAGGCCTGTGTTTGGTCAATGAACATGCTGTAAAGTTCGACTTAATGAACTCAACTGTGAAATACTGTAATTGTAATCGTCTTCCATTTGTAAATGACGGATGCTATCGATACATGTGTTAAAATATTTAGCTGAGGCGTAATTACATATACCTCTAGCTACTAGCCACAACCTTTGTAAGCAGTTTTGGAAATATCGTATGGTTCTTTACTGCGCCAGAGAGTACCTTTTTACTGTTCAATGTTTTACTTTGAAAGTAGTTATTGCAAGCCAAGGAACGGACAAACTGTACTTTTTCAGTAGATTTTAATGTTTTCCAAAATTGGCTATTTTTGGCTGCAAGCTTTTGTTAAGTTTGGCTACTTTTGGCTTTTTTATATGAAATTCGGCTGTGGAGTATTTTCAAATCTGGCAACACTGGCCCGCACGTACACATAGCCGCCCCGTGGAATCAGCAGTCCCACGTGTGCTTAAAGCAACGCGACTGCTCACAGTTTTGCTGTTCGCCTTCACTAAGTCCCTACGTCATGTGAACAAAAACAAGCACTGTTTATGAACTTTATCCTAATAGGCTTAAAGTGTAACGCTCCGAAAATGTAATTGGAATGCATGCTTTCGGAGGAAAAAGGTCTGCTCTTTTGTAACATACCACTGGTTTGAAGCTGGGATCTTTTATCTGCCAAAACTTTCAAAAGTTAAATGTTTCAAGCTTCGTCTATTCTAGACAAAGCTTTATTGGCATGAGTTTATAGAGCATTGAGCGCAAGACAACCATCACAATAGAGAAAAATGTGGAATATCAGTTTATAAAATCAGCTAAACAATTTTGCCTTGCGTCGTAAGCTATTAGGGGCAACAAGCATAGCTGGGCGACACAAAAATCGTGCAAAGCTTCCTTGTTGCGATAGAAAAATTGTCACTATTATCGCGAAAAATCAGTGCAAGCTGTTTCATGGATGTTCGCAGCAAAACAAAATGAAAATGGACGCCGTTAAATTTCTATCCCAAATTGAAGCACGACCGTATATTTTCAGGGTTCTTAGTATTCATGAACGCTGCAGCAACTTACACTCTGAAAAGTCATGATAAGTCTAAATATCATCTTCGGAGAAGCGCGGTATTTGCAGTCTCTTGAACAACTTGCAAATCTACAACAGGGCAACGTTCAGTCAGGTAGCGTTTGCTTAAGTTATGCTGCGGATTCAAACATAAATGCTTGCAAGGATATGGAACGACCAGATTCACCAGTCCGATCCAGACGAATCACTCCGCGAGCCTGTAGACAACATGCTCCTGCACTTTCCCGTACTGCTGATTTGCGGTCTGGCCCTCGGTGCTGATACTGCGACGCAACGAGATCTCGACTCTGGGAAGTGCCAGCAGTGCTTGCTGCATTGCGCCGGGTTTCAACAGAATATTTTAACGCAACTGCTGTGTCAGAGTTGCGTACAGACATACTGCAGCGGCAGGGCTGCAATTGTTACGCAATTTCTCTTCAGCAACTATTGCAAACCTTACATCCCGGTACGTACAACAGATTGCTTTTGCACCGAAACCCAATGACGATATTAAAATATTTGCGCGCTTCTCAATTCGTTTTAGGACCAGACCTCGAAGGTAACATGATCAAAGATGGAAAGCGTAATGAGAAAGCAACAAATAAGTTCATCACGGGTGCAAGCTTTGCGTCGCAACCATTAATTTTAACCAGCGTCTGTAAAGAGGAGAAAGTGATTAGTCTTTACCTATACTCTTGTGCCTGACACGTGCGTAGTGAAGTGAAAAGATGACAGCAGGGTTAACAATAGGGCAACCTGCAACGTTCGCGGGATTTATGTGTGTTACGGGCCAATTAGATTATAGTTTGGCAACAAACGTACAAAAATGTCCTAAATACCTCTGTCGGAGATTACGTTCCCTGTTTTTCATTACTCTCGCTACGCACATAAGAAATCCTCGTTTCAACTGAAACAAATTACAAAATTTGAAAAGCTGAGTAAGAATCTTCCTCTTGTGCAGGCAATTTCAAAAAGTGACAACGGCCCGTGTTGTGCAGCCAGACAAAACAAAACGCCAGAGGCTCAAACGGTAGATCCTGACTTGGACGAGATTCTGGAGAAGTATCGCAGTCGCTTCATGTTGCCCGGGCTGCTGCAACGTGAGGCCCGTTACGTAAGACCAAGTATGATGAGCTATGACCGTGCACCAAAAACGAGGAGCCAGTCTGTTCAACATGAACGACCAGTCTGTCCGACCACCTACGAGGTCAGTACCGTTGCCTGTTTGCGTATTTTGCTGTTTTGGGTTGAGTTGGACGAATGCTCTTTTATCGAATCAGGAATATTTCAACAATGACATCCACTTGCTAACCTTAAAGTCATGGGGCTTGAGAAAAAGGACAATTACTTAAGGGAGGTGTGGTAGAAAAAAAAGGTTAAGAACCACTGATCTAGATGCAGTCGACCAGTGATGTCCGTATGGAACACTACTTGTCAAAACAATTTAAGTTAAATTGAACCGTTTTTGGGCGACTGCAGATGAAAGGTTCTTTGTTGAGACAAGAAGTATCAAAAAAAGCACGCAAAATAGTCATTCTTAGATACCATGCATATACAAGTTTGGTTGTGTGAAAGACGTGGTTGTGTTGAATCGCGGTTCCGGGAGTCTGTTGTTTAAACTCGCTGAAAACACGGTATCAAGCAGCAAAAAAGTTTGATACTCAAGCCAACTAAACCTAGAATTAATGTGTTACGTAACAAACGTGCCAGACAAACGCTGTGTAAATTTTTCACTGAAGGGGTATCAGATTCTACGAGTATACAAATTCTCCAAGTAAGAAACCTGGATCGTTAAACGACCCAACAATGCGCTTATGTTCTAATGAAACTCGCACGTATCGACAGCTGTAAGGTTTCCAGTATTTGGACAGACCTTCGCAGGTGTAAGTAAATTTCCTTCAGGAAGCCCGTCAACGGAAAATAGAAGGATTTCAATTTTAAATGCGAAATGAATATCATAAACATACCGACCATGAAGAGCTGTTGTTTGATCATTTGTTACAGAATAAAGCGGTGAAACAACAATATCTGAAGACCAGCATAGACCTTCAAAGAACGCGAAAAACTTGACTTTCTTTTGTTAATTTCCACCGAAATTTTCTGGGGTTATTTGTGTGGGTACAAAACGACTACGGTGCTCTTACGGCAAGAAAGCGTGCTTAAATTTTCAAGAAACGTTTTCAAATCGCTTCTGGAGCGGGTCACAACAGCCTGTCCCGCATGATCTCCAGACTCGAAAAACCGTTATGTCGAAACACTGAAATGTTGCCAGAAAAACTGTCACCTTGTTGCCTATTTTTCAGGTGATTCAGCCAAGCTTCGCGGAGCATATGTCGGGCACTAGAGTTTCCTTGTGGACGTATCGCGGTTTGAGGCAGTTTTTTCACGTGGGTTTTTGCAAATTCAAACAGCCGCCTATGCAAACGACACCACCTGGAACGTGCAAATCGATCGGAATTCTGCACAAGGCCATCTTCCTTATCACCAAGAAGCAAAAAGAAAAAGAAGGCTCACAATTTCGCAACTGTTCCTTGATAAGTAAGAGGAAGGGGCTCTACATGTGCGACGACTGGATCAGGCTGAACGCTTCCTGCGCCTTATATGTTTAAGCTCAACCGTACCAGGCGTTCAAACACCGCGTAGTTTACCAGCCTTGAAGGGCAAAGCTGCTCAAGCTCCAGGAGAACACGCGAAAAGCACGTCTGAAAAGGCGATTAATTGACGTGCTTGATAAAAGTGCAAGTGGGTCGAGAACAGTAACGCGAACGCTTACACAAACAGAACCGCACCAACAATGAATCAAGCCTGCATCTACCAAACCAGTGGTTTGGGCTGCAGTGAGGTTCAAGCAGGGAGAGGCAGTTTGACCTTATTTGTTCGATGCTGCAATGAACAATTCTTGCCGAGTTCTTCAAGCTGCAAGATAAGAACCTGCGAAGTTACTCACGAGATGCGGTTTGGCCTAAACCAGAGTTATGTACGGTGGATACGTATTAATCCGGGCACACGTTGCACAAAAGGGCAATCCTCTAGACTCGCATGCAGTCGAAAACCAGCGCTTTTAACTATCTGCCGACAAATTCCTTGTCATCCGAAACCAACAGCTGCGAAAAACGACAATAACTTTATAAACAAAATGACGCTTTGTCCAACAGCACTCAACGGGAGCTTACATAAGCAGTTTGATACTGTCATTTTTGACGAAACTGTATAACAAACGTTTAGTGGGAAAAGAACCTTTCTGGAATTTCGCAACTATTAATATTTTTGTTTGTGTTTTTGACGTCACTCGTACTATGCAACAAATAATAGTAATATATATATTTTCGTGTACGTCATCCTATCGCTTTCAACGTTATCATTCAAGGCACAACGTGTCACAAAGCCGTGTTGTGCGCAGCAGATGCAACGTGTCATAAAGCCGTGTTGTGCGCAGCAGATGCAACGTGTCATAAAGCCGTGTTGTGCGCAGCAGATGCATTTTCAGGACGCATGATGTTCCTGCTCTAGTTGGCAGTAGACCACATAATTCTTTCAATGCGTCTACCCGGGCAGTGGCGTACGCAGAAAATTTTCATGGGGGAGGTTTGGTTCAGGGTCATATGGTGGTCATTTGTATTTGGTGTGCGCTGTTTGTGACGTCACAATTTGACGTCATGTCCATGTTTCCAAACCAACGTTTTGG
>Ga0210059_1007511_pt1 | contig 17314 bp, 12 predicted proteins | sample Ectturendosymbi2_FD_188042 | JGI IMG/M metagenome (GOLD analysis project Ga0210059, IMG submission 188042) | Ecteinascidia turbinata endosymbiont from Florida, USA - Sample 2 (SPAdes) (version 2) | ecosystem: Host-associated > Tunicates > Ascidians > Unclassified | place: Key West, Florida...
AAGTAACAGCAGAGAAAAAACAAACTCAAGACTACAATTAAAATTTCGTAATACAAGCTCATAAATCATAACATCTTAACAAACTGACTGACGTCAAGAATACAAGTGGCGACAAAAAAAACTGACTCATGAAATAAGTGTTTACTCAAAAATTAAAAAGACGTTTACTCAAATAAACAAATAGGAAAGAACATGAGATGTTCATGCTTGCTACGTGCAGCGAACTTACGGTACTCCTCAGGTTTAGTCATCACTTTCTGTTATATTAAATGCCCACTCCGTTCATAATCATAGCACACAGGAAGAATATGCTCGTTTGCTTCAAGCGGACGCGATATTTGTTTCTTCAGATGTGCTTAAACTGGGTAGCGCTACACGTAAGTATTCTGGTCAAAAGTAAATCGTTTAGTGATATTTGTTAATATCCCTGGAATGTGAAACTAGCCGGATTGCTAGGAGATATATCGGTGACTGTGTTGTATCTGGTGTTTAGGAGTTAAAGATGTTTTACTGTGGAACTAAATGTGCAAAAACCTACAATCCTTTGTATGAATAAGTCTAACCAGGCCCTAACTACAAATGCTGTTGTACACATTTTTCAGGTTCGTAGCTTTGACAGAAAAATTGCTGTAATTGTGAACACTGTGATGAGCTCGAGATACGAACAACTTTGGATTTACTTTTTTATCTCCTTTTTATGTGGTGAGTGCCTTTCATGATCACGTAATGTGACGCAGAGTTGCAGCGACACTGTTGGAAAACAAGTTGTGCTTGCGAATAATGTTTTTTCTTACTTTCCTTCTACGTGTGATACGCAAAAGTGAATTAAACTGAAGACTGAGTTTAGAAATAATTGAGCTATCGTTTTATTAAACAACCTAAGACCGGACACGTTCTCAATTATATCTGCAATTTTTGTCCCTTGGTTCCGTTTTTTCGTTAGAGTGGCTGCCTTCACTCAATTCGATTGTACTGAAGCAAGTGGTTATGAAATGATCGAGCGCGGGGCCCAGCGTTGTTGTTTCTTGCACGCTATGAAGCCTTGGCAAACCTGCGAACACATTTTATAGCATTAGCATTCTTTCTCCAGTGTTTCAAGTCGAATGCTACCTAAACTTGATATCAGACATCGAGGTTTCTTCCGTTTACCAGCGAAGTGCTGAACTGCTGTGCAAAGTTGATAGTGACAAATCAGTCAAAGAAATTAGTTGGTAAGTTGTGATGCTGGACCGTGTTTAAAGTGGAAGTTTGAAACACATCTGGTAACCATTTGTAAATTCTTTTGTCGATTTTCGGCGTTTCGTTTGCTGGTTTTGGTGAGAAAGGCAACGCAATCGTCGAACTCTAATAAGTGTGTTTTTGATAACCCATATATACTGTATGTTAAAAGGTCGATAGAAAATATTGTAATGTCATCCGTTACGGAAAATAGCTCAAGTCACTCTTGAGCAAAACTTGGCAATATTTTGTAAATTGCTTCGATATCAGCTTCTTTGGATGAACGAACTCTCCTGTGCTCAGGTACAGACTGTCGAACAACCAGCCAAGAAAGCTTGTGTACTTTTACGAGCCTCCCAAGTTCAATTCGTCCGCACCAGATTATAAGGTAAATGCTTGGATTGTAAATTTCCTGTAATAACGAAGACTTCAAGTTCTTGTGACCCAAATGTGTGCTTTGATATGCTGAATGAAGGCGCCTGCAAAACAGTGAGCAGGGAGATTGCAAAAAGTATTGCTTGTAAATAATAGTGTTTTAATCAGAAGCTACTTTGGGGGGCAAGGTGCAATATGGCAGAAAATTGCTGGAAAAATGTTAGGGCTGTTGCGGTTTTGTTGAAGAATATGCACTCCTTGTGGCCAGAGTTGCTTCGATGTTAGATATATGGAATAAAGTTTACTTTCTCGTCTGTTTTCTATACGCTATTGCAATACCAGTGTTGTTCAGTCAAAAAGTCATTTGCTCTAAACTTGAGCTAAAAACAGAGCATTCAAAACTTTCGGGTGCATAACTGTGTTGAATGTTCTCAGTTCATTGTCTTTCTCCTAACACAGTTTGAATAGGAAAAGTAAGACAAACGTGCGCGATATGTTTCAATGAAGCAATACTCTGAAAAGGATGCCCTCAGTTGGACATTCGAAGTCTGCGTAACACCGAAACGAACCACCGCCACACGTCCAGCTTGTTTTTGTTCAAAAAAGCACGATTGGTGGGTGTAAAAATAACGGCGTGAAAATTTCGAGAATGATGAGGAACTGGGCCGCAGAAAACAATTACTCACATGCTGTAGCTGTCAGTCGCAGACACGACGAATTAGTTGATTTGGCAAAGAGTTGTTCTGACGCGTAACGAGCGAAATTCTTCGTTGCTTACGCTGCTGCCGCGAATGCAGGGACGCGCTCAACTCGCTCCAGATTTATCTTCGTTGATCCTGCACTCCGTCTCGCTCGATGACGAGACAATCTACGAGTGCCGCGTTCGTGTCGTGGAGAACGCGACGTCGCCGAATGCAGTGGCGTTTCCCGAGGAAAAGAGTGTAACGATGAAATTAAATGTGTATGGTAAGAAGGTTTCGAGAACAGTGCACCGTATGTGATGTTCACGGGCGTCGTAAGGGGAGGCGGGGGGGGCCTTGTCCTTTCCTGGATGTTGAAAGTTGACATTTTCCAATAACAGTTTTAGCAAAAAAGTAGTTTTCCTAGTTTCGAGTTGGTAAAATGAAATTTCACCTTGTTTCCCCCCCAGGAAAATTGTATTTCGCTACCCCTGGAAAAACCCACCATCAGCCCCCCAGGAAAAAATCCTTTCGACGCCCATGGTGATGTTATGGATCCTTGTATTCTTTGTAACCTGCGACTGACCATTTATAACAATGGCCAAGGTTTTGTTGTAGGGATTAAACGAGGTCCACGCTAAGTTAAAAAACCTTGATGATTGACAAATCGTTTCTTAATTAAACAGTGGAAGATCGTAAACGTAGTCAAAAATTTATAGTTGGATGAGCTGAGGATACCTTGAGACGTTTTGGAATATTTTAACTTTTCTCCATACGGGCGAAGATCCAACAAAAAACTGCTGCACATAAAAAAACTACCAATCTTTCCGCGTGACTAGGCAAGCCCATGTAACGTTTTGAGCATTGGCAACATATTTTATGAATACAGCCTCACTACCTGTGTGGGGATTATTTAGAAGAACAATGCCCTGTGATGCCTCATCGAATGCCTCGTTATTCGGGTAAGTGCAGAAGATTTCTGTGAAAGTTAGTTTTCTCATCGTAACGGGGAGCTGTGCGAGAACGAAGATGTCCCACTAAGAAACATAACTCTGGGCGTGTTAGAGAAAGATAAGCTTTTGCCGTAAATGTAAAAGAAATGCCATCTCGGTGTTGACTTTACCTCTGAGGTAGTTTTCAACTGAGACAAAAGCAAAGTTTCTGAAATTTCAGGCTGGAAGATGGAGGCCTTGGTGTTCGAACAAACTGTGCGTGTAGCACTGATGCACCAATTCGAATTTAACATTTTGAAGCAAAACAGTCATTTTCGTCAACGTTTAAACTTTTGTTAAAAGTTCATGCTACGTGTTTTTTGTGTTCCATCAATTTTTTTCTTTTTGCGCTGGTTTGTTTCGGAAAGTTCAAACGCTCGTACGTTAAAACTGGATATCTGGATCGAATCAATTAAGTAAGATTTGGAAACTGTTTTGCAATTGCCCATGCGTGAAGTGATGTGCTCATAATTTGTCCTCTGTAGTTCCGCCAAAAGACGTCAAGCTATCGACATTTCATTCCGGGAAAAACTTAACACTGACATGCCAATCCCACAGAAGCAAGCCTCCTGCCGTAATATCATGGGTCATAACCAAAAAGGATGGAACGAGTCGAGAATTGTCTCCGTCAAAGGTGAGCACTATTAAGAGCCTATTTTCCTGCTGTTGTCCCTTTCACATTCTAAGCAACCTGCAATAAAACAGGCGTTAGGATGAATGCAATACAGCTGACAAAGCAGAATTAGCAACAAAATGAAACATTGCTCCCCTCGTTTAACTATGCTGTGGTCAGACCTTACTGCGAGCTACACAAATTTCGCATCGTGGCAGTCGCAACTGTACAACACAGACGTTACTTTTTCAGAATCGTTAGGTGTTCGAGACAAAGCCCTTAAAAACTTTCAGCAAAATGAATTTGTCATGACAGCCTTGCCGAACCCCTTCGCCTCTGCTTCAGACGATTGTTAGATTTGCGTAAGTTTTCTGTGAAGGATTTTCTTGCACATGTTGTTCGCGTGCCTAAAGCTTGCAGTTCATTGCTTTGTGGATCTCGTTAAGCCAAATATTATACCTGTTGATGTTCCAAGCCTCCATTGAAACGCTTGCGTTCTCAGCGGTCGAGATGCTTCAAACAAGCTGTTTGATAAAAAGCATTGTGTCGTTGTTTGAGCACACCAGAAGTAACAACGGGAGAGATCCTAATGCTATTTCGACGACATTACCTTTGCCTTTGTCAGTCATACTGTATTTGCAAGTTTAAGTGGGCGTGTTTAAATTTGTCCATTTAAGTGCATCTGAACTGTCGATTGCCGCTGCAAATTGGCCTTGGCGTGTGTGTGCAAAGTGATATCAGTCGCCCGCTGTATGAAGTAAATTTTTCATGATGCCCACGCTGGGTTATAGCTATTGTGGATGTTTACTCTTGTCCCAGAACACTATGGACGTTGTTAAATATTCTGTACGAGCGCCTCTAGAAAGTGCGTGTTTTCCTTTGCGTCATCGGGTGGTCATCAAAAGAATTTCGTTTCATTCAAACTGTTTTAACTTTATTAGAAACTCCTTTTTGTGATATGATTGTTTTGTTGGAATGGCTGAAAAACGTTATGGTTCGTTTCCGTGACTCGTATTTTTGAATTCATCACCAACCAAAGGCGTTGACTTTTGTAGAAAAATATAAACAAGCGCAGAAAAATACTTGGTTAAAATTAATTCTACCCTGCAAACCAGTGAAAACGTAACGCTGGTAGGATTAATAGCCCTCATGTCGGGTGTCAAAAACCTTCAAGTAAATTCAAAAGCACTTGGATTTTTCCACTTCTTTTCTTCTCCGGTATCAAAGCAATGCACACCGTACCGCTGAGTTAATTAAAACCATAATACGTGACTTTAAAAACCGCTGCAGCAGTATAGGAAAGACCTTGCTACGGTTAAATAGCGTGATGACACAATCGGTGCACTTAAACTAGAATGTGATGACGCAATTGGCAAACATGAACCAGAAAGCTGCCACAGGCAGTCACGCCTATCTTGTTTTTCAGCTTCGAAAAGCCGGCTTTGCTCACCACAGTGACGTATTGCTGACATTTTTTAAGCCTTTTAAACGTTCGCAGGTAATCACCGAGTTTGAAGGAAACTTGGCGGATACGAGTGGATATCTATATTGGTCTCTGCTTTCAAACCAGAACGGCACCGTCTTCACTTGTATCGTCAGTCACCCGGACACCGCCACTCTTCTAGAACGCGACGTCTCCCTGGGTAAATACGCTGAACAACGATTCATGTTTACTTGCTATGGCACTTCGATCACCGCCTGCAAAACAAATTTACCGTGCCAGAGTTACAGGCAGTTGTCCGTCACGTCGTTCAAAAGCACTTTTTGTCCTTTTTTTTATCAATAAATGTGATTAGTGTCCACACTCAGTGGGCTAACGCTGTTTGAAAACTGCTTATTTATTTCAGTGTTGTGTCGACCAACAACTGCTGTGTCTTTTGCGTACTGATTTTAGTCGTACGTTACTTAGTCGGGACGTTGAAATGTGCTGTTTTGCAGTGTCGCCCGCACTTCTTCATTCTGTCAACATGATGTTTGATTGGCTGGGCGCATCCGTTCCATGTGAGTGGTCTCGAGTTGCTTGCCGGAAGTCGTTTCTCCGTATAACTACATGATCGTATAATTAACATAGCTTCTGCGACCTAATCTGAGTAAGAGATTACAGACAAGCAGTTATTGACAGGTTTTCTGTATCAAGCCTGCCTGGGCTTTCTGTGCCAAGCCTGCCTGCAGGCAAATTGCTTGTGTGCTCTTTAATGCGATCATCGGCTTCTGCATAATTTTTCTCTTGTAAACATTGTATAGTTGATGATGATGCTTCGCAGTTGGTGTGCGTTTAGTTGCCGTGGGCAACAGCCAAGGAATGTATTTATGTTTTCCTCTTTGACCCTGCCACCTTCTCAGTTTTGACTGATCAGACAAAATCAAGTTTTTTTACGAGTTTCTTTTATTTCTAACCACGATCGTTGATGGCAGAGTCACGTTGTTTTGCCAGAAAGATGTCTGCTTTGAAGCTACGCGCAAAGTCCTGCATACCTTGTAAGAAACACGAAGTGTTTTGCTCTGACTTTAAACAAGGGATCCGGCGTCGGGATTCGGCAAAACTTGCTGTTGTTAACGTGGTTTCAAAGAATCAGAACCTGGTGATGTGAACTTCGCAACCAGAGAATCCGCTCTGCTGAGTCTCACAACCAGATCGAGCAATTACTGAACCTCCCAAATAGGAGAATATATTGAATTTGTTTTTTATCTGTGGGTTCGAGATAGGTTGCTGAGGTTTTAAGTCCTTGGAAAGAATTGAAATTCTGTTGCAACATCTCCGGTGGTGTTGCGTTGAATGTGTGATTCACCACGAACGGGATGTGCGTGAAGAACAACACCATTCATATACGTGACGCGAACAAGCAATAATAGAGTGATCATGGCACATGAACTCTATTGTTGCTTGCTGCCACAGTGCGAAGCTTTGCGCACATGTCGCTCGGGATTTCCGATCGCAACAATTCCTTTCCGAAAATTTGCTGGTTGCCAGTGGGATGACCTCAACATTGCAATTCGTGCATATTGAGACCTGTAGTGAGTGCAGTGAGTGCGAGTTCCTATTCAAAATTGAATTTGACTTTCAGTTTGCAACACACCGTTTCGAATCGGAATAACTTTTCCTTGTGAGCAAACTTTGTTGTGAAGAATTATCCGTGAACCTGTCTAACACGACGCATTTTGTCATGTCAACTGTTCCGGTCAATAAGCGTTGAATTCAGCCCGTCATACCTGTCTGTTTCAATCAGATGCAACGTATAAAAATACGGTCACCGATACAAAAGAAGCTGTTCCTGGCTTAGTTCGTATCGACGTCCACCCTGGCCAGGTGGTCAAGTACAATTCAACAATCGTTGCCACGGTGTCTGCCAAAGGTGCTTTCCCTGAACCGAGGTAAGCGCGCAGCATGAGAAACGTTTATTCGGCTGTTTGTGACTTACAGCCGCGTTTTGCAAATGAGAGAACGAAAGAAAGCGGTTGATTAGCAGCTTGCGTTCAGCCAGTAATCCCTTAGCTGTTGGTTTACCGCCTGTGTCAAAAATTCAAATAAAACCGACTGCCTTAAAAGAAGACATAGCATTATAGCTATTGATTTGCCGAGACGTGTGTTACATTCCAGTGCCCAGTTGTTTGGTAAAATCGTAATACAACGTTTGGCTTAGTTGTACAACAACGTTTCGTTACAGAAATGGTGACATTACGCTGAAACTGAAAATTAAAAGTGTTTAGATTAAGTTGCTCACTGAGGCCAACACCGTATAAAATACATTGTACTGTTCGTTACTTAAGCCGTGGACCCTCTTTCGTAAAATTGATTTTGTACTGGTGGAGTCACGAGGAAAAAGTTGGGTAGTGGACACTGCATTATGTGCAGTCGTTGGGCGCGTTTGTTGTCATACTAACTGCACAGCAATAACTTCTGTGCAATTTTCAAGCTATACTTGGTGGGCGGAGGAGCTGGGCCAGTCAACGGGAAAGCAACGACTTGTCAAGATCGCGCAGAAAAACATCAACCTGTTTTGCTTGGTGGAGAACCCTGTCGGTCGCGCTGTCATGTCCGTTGAAATAACGGCTTCATCGACAGGTTAGACGCGAATGCTTTTTTGCTTTGATGCGTGAGGGAGGACTCAATGTTTGGGGTTTTCGAAAATTGTCTTCAAGTGAAAATGCGATGCGTGTAAGGTTTGTAGTGAAATGTTCTTCCGGGAGTGTTTACGGTTTGTTTGGTAAGGTCGAAAAAGGGAGCGCGAGCGAATTGCCGCGAACTTCCTTCCATGGTGAAGAAACTGGCACCTCTGCTTCCAACGTTGCTCCGCAAACTGGGAGTCGGCGGCAGGGTTGCCAGTTCGGCTTTTTTGAGGCCAAATTTGCAATTTTTGCCCTTTTTTCAACTCCTTTGGCTTTTTTTTTATTTTTGAAAAAAGGCCAAATGAAATTTGGCTTTTTTGGTGGGTTATATTATTTATGTCAACTTGGTTTTAAGATGATTTTGGCAGATTTCTGGGCACTGGCACATTCTAGCTAGACACTATTTCTGGACACAGAATGATAAATTTTCATTGGAAACTCTGGTGCATAAGAATCTATAATTTTTTGTTTTGCTGTTTCATGCTTATAGGTTTGCAGTTTCAGGTTACTCTTCAGTAAAACCAAAAGTTTCGAGAAGTTCATTAATGGAGTGAGCTTCATTCTTTTTATGTATAAAATATATAAATATTGCCTTTCAAAAGCACGTTTGGGTGTTTTAAAGGTGTCGTTGTGTATTTATCGGGTATTTGGCTTTTTTCGATGCTATTTGGCTTTTTTTAAGGGTTGATCTGGCCTTTTTTGCTTACGACTACCTGGCAACCCTGGTCGGCGGTATGATTCAACCTCCAACGCCACACAACTCACTGTCATACAACTGAACCTATACATGAGTCCAACTCGCACTTAGCCTCGTTTTACTTCATTGTCACTCAGTATGTAAGTTGCATAAACGAGAGCATGCTTGCCTTGCGAGCGTACAAATGCCAATAGTTCTATGTGGGTAATATGTTTATTACCTTTTGCACACTGGATTTTGAGGTTGGGACCTTTAGCTTGTGATCCACAGGACAATAAATGATGACAAACAAGTAGTCAAAAACGGAAGTTAATCACAGGCACACAATCCAGCGCAGTGTCTCTCAACCTGTGGACCACGGAAGAACTTTTGACAGGTTCTGGCCTGATATTGTTGAAACTGAGTAAGTTTTGCAAGTTGAACCTTTTAATGGAAAAGAGAAGTGTAGTCGGTGCGCCACTGACATTTTTTTGTTTGTTAATTGGGCCACGTGCTTAAAGAGTTTGAGAACGGACAAGCATTTAAATCGGTGGGGTCTCGCCTAAAAGAGGCGTAAGGAAGACCTACCCAGTGATGCTCGACACACAGTGAATCGCTGCTAAGAATGCGGTCGTTCAAAGCAAACATTCACCCACAGTTGCAGTTCAGGACTTTCACAACATTTAGTGAAGTTTAAAGTTAAACTGTGACATTTGATTGTGTGGAATTGAATAGCGTGCAGTTGGGTTGTGTCAGTTTGTGTATGAAGATGAATTGCGTTAAGATGAGTTAGGTGAGATTGAGTTCTACCCGAGTCGAGTTGTGTGCGGGTTGTGTTGGAACCGATTCGGTTGTCCGCAATTGTTTGGTCAGACACTTCTCGCTACCAGCAGTCGTCGCTTCTTTGCACAGTACCAGCATATCTGTGGAGGACGATTTACTCCCACTATGCCGAGGTTTCTACGTTTTTCAAACCCCCTGATTGTCTTTAAAAGCATACAGCGTGATATGTTGATTTGTTGATGATTAAGGAAAGTACCAGTTTGGAGAAAAAGCACTAGTTGTCTTGTCCACTAAAAAAATAAGTAAGATTGGATTTACGGAAGGTTCCAATAATGTAGTTTATTCTTTTGACGTACGATAACCGAGTATAAGAAAAATTGGTCGCGTTTGTATTTTCTATTTGTGATCTGAAGCAAGGAACAAGCTTCGATAGAAAAATCCAGTAGCTTGTCGGAGCTCGGAGCCAACTGAGAGTGAAATAACTAATGGCGCATGCGTTTTTAATGTTTCGTTTGAGTGGGTTTGGTCCATTTATTGTGCCAGGGAAGATCTGGGTTGCTGGACGGTCCTGCAACAGATCTAAATCAGATGTTGGTCAGTTGTACAAAAATCGAAATAGCCTACAGTTGACAGAAAACAGCACAAACTTGAAAAGTATGTTTGTGCAGTGCAAGCGATACTGCCACGTGTTCTATTTCTTGAAAATGCAAAAAGGCAAAAGCGTCACTGATATTTATACAACGTTGCCGGGTTCTAAATCTTGCAGCATCACCAAAAACAACATACGTCGTTGAAGGATCTGCGCTTAATTTAAAATCCTTTCTCTTTCGAGCTACGGCCTGTAAACGCGTGTTCGCTTCCGTCACTATCCAGGTTCATTGCGTTTTCCGCAGTTGCTTAGCAACTCGGTCAGCCTTGAAACCGGGTTCGACGTTTTGCGATCAGCACTTTGCAGAAGGTATACGTTGCATGACTGCTCGAGAAGATGTGCCCAAAAGTCACCTTGATGATTTGGAGAATCGCTGACGGGTGAAGCTTCTTTGAGGGGCCCTGCCGGCTGCATTGCAATAATCGCCGAGGTACCGAAAGCGCGTACTCTGAATTGCCGAACTGATGTTTGTGTGCAATTCGATACAAAGTAAACCTCAATCTGAAAAGCACGCTTGACTCGCTTTTGTCGACGCGCTTCCCTCAACGTAACAATGGCTGGAAATTTCGCAGGACTCTGAAACTTCGCACCGTTTAAAAGCGGATAAAATTCAAGCGAAACTTTATTGGAAGTGGTTTTAATGGTGGAAACAACGTTTGTCGGAGTACTTGATGCCACCGCTCCATGCTACGTATAACTGTGGCGTTCGGATGTGCACTTGCGTAAACGCATTGATCAGCTCCTTAAAAACCCGCAGCACACGGCAAAAACAAGTTGATCATATGTTTTCGGTCACAACACCCCTAGTGAAAAGTACCGACGCAGGCGAAAAATTAGCTGTTGGGACTAAACTCCCTGAAGTTCGGAAACCATGTGGATAAGAGTAGATTTCGCGTAGTTTATGACTTGACTGAAAGTAATCTACAAGACGTGATTCTGTTCTGCGTTTTAAGTCATTCCCTGCTGAAAGATGCAGTTAGGATCTTTTTGGGGCTTTCTTTTTGCTCCCCCCCAGCAGACACATACTGGTATTTTTGTGTTCGTTCCTTGAAATTTATTTTGTACTTCGTTGAACGTTTTTGTCAGTGAAGATTTTGCCATGTTGCGTTTTACTTTTTCGTGCTAGTTTTCTCTGTGACCTAACTTTGCTTGTATCCTGCTTTTCCACAGATCCAACCCAAACTGGATCTGATCCTTCGCAAGGTAAACTTTTGTTTCTCGCGTTTTTTTTCAAGACGCTTCTTTCTTTCAAGCTGCTGTTTTGTCACTTTGAAAACCCCATTTGTCCAAGATGGCTGGTTCAGCGGTTTGCGTAATATTTACCGAAACTGGCTGATCGTTTATCAACTTCTTTTCGTTTCACTGCTTTGTTTAATTTTATAAGAACCGATGGAAGGAGGACTTCTTGCAAGCGGAGCTGTTGTGGCCGCCATTGCATTCGGTGGACTTCTTGTGGTGTTTCTGCTGGCATTCCTCATTTACTACTTTGGTTTCAAAAGACCATCGGATAAAAAGCACTCGGGAGACGATGGTGAGAATCTATGGACAGAAATGTTTTTTGAGTTATTTTTCATTGCTGGTTGCGGCTTTGCCAACTGGATAAAGAAAGTGCACGTAATACTTTTCTTGTTGCTAGAATTCGACTGGTGCGGGAATTTTTAAACCGACGCCGATGTTTTTATTTTTTATTCCAGGTTTGTTATCCCGGCGAGTGAAAAAAGCATGGCATTCGCAGCAGTAATTTCGGACAAATATAGACTTCTCACAACAAAAAAAACTTTTTTTCGCGAATTTTGGTACTCGCGTAACGTATATGAGTAAATATTCGCAATTTATTGAGTTCAGCACATCACGCCCTTCTGCAGTTGGCCCACATGCGAATATAGGGTGTGACCTTGACCGCACGCGCACACACACACACGAACGTCCTGCTGGTCAGGTCCGAAGCTACGAGGGGGCATTCGGGGGCAGTGAACCCCAAATTTTGTTGTGCCCAGAAAAATTTGTTTCAAACATACAATAAAAACAAAAATCGTTCCCCCTAAAAATGTACTTCGTCCCCCCAAACCTTACAACCTAGCTACGGGCCGGCTAGTCATCTGCCAAATAAACTCAGAATATGAAAGGGAGTGGGGCAACAACGGAAAAGCTTTCCGTGTAATCAAGCAAGAAAATCCAATCCAGTTAAATGTAATTGTCACTCACTTTTTATTTGGATTTGCGGTTAGAGATCAGCTTGCATTGAGCAAGCTACGTCATTTCGGTTGGGTGTAGGAACAAAAAACAACATGGCGCTCTCTGTCTCGATGTGGGGAGTGAGAGTTGATGACAAAAAGCTGTCGTGCGGTAAGCAGCTTATAGCCTGGCGTCGTTGAAAAGGAAGCGCCTCATGATATTGCTGATCGCGGCTGATGATTGATGCTCGCACAGATATTGTTTTGGATGATTTCTGAAAACTTGAACTTGGGCTGATGTTATCGGTCACAATGGCTGTTAACGTTGTTCCGCCAGGCGGCATAACAGCTGTGCGTGACTTTTTAGGCCCCAACAAGACAAGCTCACCTTGCCTAGTCTCTGCAAATATTTTTTTCGTTGTTCATGCCGCTGTCAAACTGGAAAAGGTCAATCGTATGCTCAAACAGCTTTTATTATTGTTCCCATAAGACGAACAAATTTGGGTGACTACATTTTGTGTCGGTGCTTCTTTTGGTACAAGTTTGTTTTTTTGGTTATTTTTTTAGCTGGAGTTGTTGAAGAAAACGATTTCGAAACGTTTGTCGAAAAACCGTAAGTCGGCAGCAGTTGGTCTTCTTGTTTGATTTTCCCGTTACGTTGTTGGATGTCAAAACGATTTCTGCATTCTAGGAAACAAGCCTTCACTTCCAACGGACCGTCTGACCAGCCACAAGGCGTTCGAATGGTAAGGCTTTGCATATTAGCGAAAACGTTTTCTTGCTGACACGGCTCGATTTATTTTGTGCCGTACCGTTGTTAAACGGCACGCAGCGCCGTATCAGAGCATTTACGTAATACCAGTCTCATCACGTGGTTCATGCAAGGAATAGTGCGGAGTGTTTGGATAGGATTTCACCGAAGGGGCTAACACAGCCGCACAGGGGTGAACGTTTTGTGGGATAACTTGTTGTTCAGGCTGCTTATCAGAGCAGGGGTCACCAACATGGTGCCCGCGGGCACCAGGTCGCCCGCGAGGACCACGTTGGACGCCCGCGGGGCTGTTTTGAAAATAGCGCTGAGATGATGAGTATTGTCACGTAGATTAACATCGTTAATAATAACGATAGATACCGGTTGCGACCCAGCACTCCCGCGCAACTGTGCTGATCATCCATCACACTGCAACCTCTTCAAAACTACAACCTTATTAAATTCGCTTTAATTCGGCCATCAACTTTAAACCACGATAGAAATTTATGAAACTTTCGTGGGGCGCCCGACGAGACAACCTGTTTTGCAGGTTTTTTTCGGTGTCCCAGCGCTTTAATTTTATTTTTGCATGAAATTGCTTAATGTTTGTGCCGATAAACTCTCTCTCTCTCCTCTCTGCTAATTAAAGGTAAATTGAGCAAACTTTTTATTTCAGAAGTATGTATCAAACTAGTAGCTCTTAGCGTTAATCGGCACCCAAGAATTAGCTCTCAGTTTTACAAAGGTTGGTGACCTCTGTATTAGAGTGTCTCTTCCTCCGATAAACTGCGGCAGAAAAAAACAAGGTGGTTGCACTACTTCAGAGTTCTTCATTGATTTTACAGTGGTCAATAAAAGCAATGCAGAAGCGCGTTACGCAGTTGTCATCGTTTTTGGAAATGATTATCTACCACCAGGCATTGAAAAGGCTGGGGTTCTGCATGCTGTAACCCCTAATGCATTGGAAGTAGAGGTCTTAGTGTGCATTTTTAAACCGCTGAACTTCCGATGGTGACGGCATATTTTGTTATGAAAGTTGATGTAGTGATAAGCTTTAGTCAGATTTAAACCTTGAAACAAATAACTTTGAAGAAATGTATTAGATTTTTTGAAACTGAGTTCATGTGGGTTCAAACCCCAATCACGAAAGGAAATTTATGTGCTCGTCCGCAAGGACTTACGCTTCTGAGTTCCTCTCGGTTCACTCTGAGGTTACACACGCAAAAGAATCTCAGCGATATATTCTTCGTGGATTCGCTGCATCGAGTATCTTTGACCATATGTGTAGGAGCAGGCAAGTTTTGGGCGGTGAGAAGCAGGCACGTAGCCAGAACTTTTGATAGGGGGGGGCAAACAACAACGAAGTCTCAACATTTAAATATATAATGTCCCTGGTTTTTAAACCATCATCCACAAAAGGTGCATTTTTCTGGCGCTTATATTCTGAATATTTATGTTCAAGCCGGCAAATAGAAGTCAATCTTCATTGAATTGACAAGTTCTTCAAGTTTGTTTTTAGTAAATTTCCACGTTTCTATTTTGGATGAAAGCCACCATTTGCTTATAAAACGTTCATGCAAGACCGATGGTGAAAATCTCGATGATTTAAGAGCAAGATTTGCAGTATGTTTTTTGCAGCCTATATTGCAGTTGAGCAAGAAGTCATTGTGACCGTCATTATGATTCCGTTTTCTATATTTACGCGCTTCTGATGTACACCAACACACATTCAATCGAAACCGAGTAGCAACTTTGCTTTAAGACACGGACTCCCGAAGTTGGTCTGCAACACTTGCGCGCATAAAAGACGTGGATCTTATCCAATTTTTGAACGACTGATTGACATATGCAGCTGATAACGTAGAAGCTAGAATACCTCTACGCGTTCGAAAAATGTTTGGATTTTCTTTTGTTAAACGCTTCTGAAGTGCAAAAGTTACAAACTTGCGTATGTTTCACTCACCCTCTCTACACAAAATATGAAAATGGTTGTGTATTTGCGGAAACGAAGCCACAATCGATTCTCACCACTGCTCTGGAGTGAAGTTAATAATACTTATCGCCGAAGCTTAACACAGCTGTCGGCTAGTTGATCCAGCCCAGTGGTTCCCAAAGTATGGGTCGAAACCGAAATAACAGTGATGTGCCAAAAAATGGGCCATGCTGAGGCGATCCAAACCGGAGTTGTGTATCTTCAACGTTACCATCGATTGTATTTGTCTGTAGCATAAGCACTTACTGAGAAAAGAGCAGAATGCTGACATTAAAACAAACTTAGCAACTTACTCCCAAAAATCACCAATAGGCTTACAATGATTATTTTTTCATACGTTGTTTAAGGCTTGGGTCGTTGTTTGAGGTGTGTTCACCAAACTCAGGTTTCAGTAGCGCTCAAAAAATTTGGGAACCGCTGCTCTAGCCATTTTAGCGTAAACGGTTGAAGCTTTTTTTATCCATGAGTGTTTAAATAGCAAAATGCAATCGACTGGGAAAAAATTCAATTTAGTTTCATTTTCGTCACATGCACTTTATCAAGAAAAGAGATTGCAAACTATCTGTAAGTGATGGCAATGTCAATGTCCTCAGAACTTGCAAAAAGAACTTCTTCGTATTTACGTTAGATTTTGCTGCTGAGTCTACCCGTTGCAGCTGAATAATTTCAAATTTACTGTAGGATAGGGTTTAACATCAGATGAAAGCTGAAACACTTTCAAGGCTATGTACAGGTCAGACTATGATTACTTGACAAAACTTTTTTTTCACCGGCAAGTTAATGTGAAATCATTGATGAAAACGTTAACACTCCACATGATTGTGATTGAACCGGCACAATGCATGATTAATCGTAACAAATAAATATCTAGAATGAATTCTGGGTCTCAAACACGGGGGCGCATGTCGTCCGCGAGGGTTTTGTGCAGCCCACGATGCTTTTTGGGAATTTTGAAATAATTAACATTTACGTTATTTTGTTTATTCACCGGGGTTTGAAAGTGCTCGGCCAGCGTGTTCATTTTAAACCAGCTATGTCCCACCCATTTGACTTACTGAGCAAAAAATTATGTCACTATCTTAACCAGAGCCGCATAATGAGTGGCATATTAGTGTGGGCCGCACATTGAATGGCTTACTTTGATCTCAGCAAATTAAATTTAGCTTAAGTTAATGTACTGAATGCGTTCGAATGTTAACTGCAATGGTAACAGACGTGGAAAAGTCAGGGGCGTAACGAGGTTAGATGGCGCCCGAGGCAAGAAGCAAGTTTGGCGCCCCCATGTTCGAACCTGAGATATTTTGGAAGTAAATGTAGTGTATTGAGGAATGTGATTGTGACATTGTTGTGACTTTTCGGCGAGTCTGCAGCCATTGGGCGCCCCCATAGTGACACGGCGCCCGGGGAATTGTGCCCCTAGTCATGTCCCTGGTTAAAGTGGTACTGAGAACTGCCTGCATCAAAAATGGCAAATTGAAGATTATTAAAATAAGAAGTGGTTGTCAGTATGTGGGATACTTACCACTGCAGCTGAAACTTAAAATGGGCCGCACAAAACCATCTACTGGGCTGTGGGTTGGACAAAGCTGTTTTAAACGAACATGGAGAGGGCTAAAGATAAACCCCCTATAACTCACGATATCATTCGCAGGAGAAAAGATGCAAAAGCTGTTTCTCGGAGATTTCAGGTATAGCCTTTTTTGCGTCAGCGTCGTATTGCAGCTCTAGAATAGTGATAATGCGACCCTGTTTCTTTTTTAAGTACTCGTTTGGCCCTCTTTTTGAGTTTGAGGCCCGTGGTCTATGGTCTATTTGCGTAATAAAAAAGACTTCGACCCTGGATTGCTTCTCAGCCAAAGTTTGAGCTGCAAGACATATAAAATGTACACTGGCGCCTTTTACTTTAAAATTGTACGAAAACAAAAATAGATGTCCATTTAACGTTACAGCTAATCAGGCTCGTAACCAGGGGGACAGCAGGGGGACCAAGCCCCCGCCAGAACCCCCCCCCCTGGAAAAATATGCTGGACATAGTTTGAAAGTATTGGACATAGCTTGAAAATTTGGGCCACTCTCAGAAAACTCTTCGCCTCCCCTGGTGTCCCAAGCTGGTTACGGGCCTGCGGCTGATGCTACAGACAAAAGTAATACTGTATTTGTAGCATGGTAGGGTTAACAGAGAAGAATTTGTGCGATGGCATTGAAATGAAGTTTACATCACCATCAGGTGACATACAGCAAGCTGGTGGGCCAGAAACACCTGCGAAAAGCGTTACTCCTTGTTTTACTTTCGGTTAGTGATT
>Ga0210059_1007513_pt1 | contig 17307 bp, 10 predicted proteins | sample Ectturendosymbi2_FD_188042 | JGI IMG/M metagenome (GOLD analysis project Ga0210059, IMG submission 188042) | Ecteinascidia turbinata endosymbiont from Florida, USA - Sample 2 (SPAdes) (version 2) | ecosystem: Host-associated > Tunicates > Ascidians > Unclassified | place: Key West, Florida...
TATTTCCGTTTTCGGGCCTCGCTCCTTCACATAACTTACGATTTCTTATGATTTCTATGATAATAACTTACGATTTCTGTGATTATGACTTGATGCCCTTCCTCAAAATTTTGCACACGCCACTGAGTGAGGCCTCGAAAAAATTCTTCCAATCGGGCCCCGCACTGGCTAAGGCCGGCCCTGGGCTTGACCAACCGTCATATTGAGATTCATGGAAACTCGTTGGAAGACGCTGGCGTTATCAACACGATAGTTGAACAAAACTAAATTTCGTGAATAACAATTAAGACAAATTTTTGACGAAATTTTATCTAAAGGAACATATACCGGCCATTGACTATATGCGTACCACAGTTTGTTGGAGGACCCCTTGGATCTTGAAGCCCTAGGCTTTAGCCTATATAGCCTATAGGTAAATCCGACCCTGATCTCATGACAGCGTGGCCGATTCCCTCGTTGCGTCCTGTTTTATAATAAAACTTTTCTTTGGTTTGAATTTCCGTAACATTTAAAAAATTTCCTAACACATCCAATTGAATTGCAACAACTTTGTCAAAACTTTGAAGTGCATGACCAATGTATTTTTGCAGTCTTCAAAGTGTTTATGGCAAATTGTGTGAAGCTGCTGGTTGGAAATTATTGAAATGGCTTGTTTACAAACTGGACCACCACCAACAGACATGTGTTGGTATTTTACCTTCCAAAACACTGAAATGTTTCATCTATGATGCCTACAGTCAACGTGCGGATGATAATTGTGAAAAAACAGATTTTTATATGTGGTATGTTTTGCAGTTTTTTCATATTATAAGTGGCGCAAAATTGCTGTAAACAAACTTTAACATTCATTGATCATCTCAAAATGGAAACTTGTATGCTGCTTTAAATGAAATTGATGAAAAAGATGAATGTAAAAGCAGCTTCGGACCAAAATTTATAAGTGGTATTTTAACATATGTGGTTAAATCACCTCTGCCGAAACTTGTGATGTGCCTGCAGCCACGCGACCAATGGCAATATATTACGATACCTCGCAGTCGCAAAATCGCCTGGCGTTTGCCAGGCAAGATAATGAGCTAGTTCCTAGCTAGCTCATTAGTTCCTAATCGCTTGTGTCAGTATGATTAAAACAGTTAGTTCAAACTTGTTGAGAACCCCTAAGATACCTTGATCCCTAGTTGTTTTTTGTCTGTTTTTTCATTTTATTTTTCTGAGTTTTTGCTTAATTTTCTCAGAGCAAAGCAAGTTGACTCAAAAATGCTTTCAAATGATTATGTTAGACTTTTTCCAAGTTAAGCACCAAACGAAAATGCACAAACCAGTGATGCAAATAAAGTGAGGATTTTCTATATGTTTTGAAAATGTGCTTTGATTAAAAAATTGCAGGAAAGGAAGTGAAGAGTTCAGCCTTAGCTTGTCACTGAGTGAAATGCACGCAAAAGATCTTTCCATAGAACCATGTGATAGCAGCGGAAATGTAAATGGAATACCATCTTTTCAAGCGATGTCATCGCGTTTGAGGTGGAATCAAGTGACTGATGACGCGTATGATGTAAAAGTGTTTATCCAATCTGTTGGTTTCGAGGAAGTGAAACACGTCCTAACTATCGAGCCTCCTGATCCAGGTAACTGTTTTGCGTGGGTTGTAAATTACTGCAGGAAGTCAGTCATTTGAATGTTGTGCATACAATTCTTTTTGGATAGCTTCTGAAACCTGGTATTTTCGATTTTGTCGCCTTGGCAATAATACCTATTTAAAGAATTTTTTTGCTGAAGTCGTTCCGAAATAACTTGTTTCAGGACAAAGTTTATTGGTCTAGCCTGGCTTGTATTGTTTTTTCTGTTTTTGTGTTTCCTGCAGTAAAAAGTGGCTTTAAATATGGAGAATAGATAGGCAGGTATATATATATATATAAAACATATTGGTCACGCTTTTCTTTGGCACACTTTGAGAGATGTTGAGTGGGTTCTAGCAATGACTGGGCAGTTGAATTATCCTAACCTTCGCCTGAGATCGCTTTGGATGTTTTTCAAAGATATCAATTTCTCTTGTAGAGGTTCTGCCACCCACACTCTGAAACAGTGCTTTCCAGCATTTTTCGGCTTGTGATCCAATTTTACAGGCATTTTTGTAGGGCCCACTATAAGATAATGCGGTAAAATGACAACGAACACGTTAGTTTTGTTAAAAGTGCAAAGCACCCCTTATTCATTACCCTCCGTCACGCTTACCGTATTTGTTCGATTGTAAGCGCACGAAATGGCGTTGAAAATTAATGTAAGCTGCCCTTGATTGTAAACCGCACTTAAACATAGGTTATCGAAGCCTCTGAGATACCTTCGTGTACAGCACGTTTCGCGTTTAATCGGCAACCCTGGTAATGACGATCACACCGTTACAACTGCCTTCTGTTAATCATAATTTCTCCTACGATGGAACGAACACGTGTACATGTGGTGCTGAAGAGTGGACATATGATGCGAAAAGAGAGTTTGGTCAATAGAACGTAGCCAAGGAAGCATTGGGCGCCATCTAGACTTTTTGATAAGCTAAACAAAACAATGTAGGCCGCCCTTGATTGCAAGCCGCACGAAATGATAAAAAAACTTTCTAAGCCGTGGCTTACAGTTACAATCGGATAAATGCGGTAATCACTCAGAGAAGTATTTTTGCTATATTTTGTAGTAATTTAGTCGGTTCATGGCGATTAAGCGACACAAATGTAACTTTCAGTTTGTCAGGTTTTGAGTTTTCAAATTTGTTTTGGTCACTTTTAAAAGTGTTACGTTGCATCCGCAACACATGCGAGTTCAAAATTACGTTTAGAAATCCGAAGCTGATCATATTTACATGCAAAACCTTACCTTATATACTCAAAAACATTTTTATCAAGTCAGCAGTTTGTTGCTTTGTTTCGCAACAGAAAATAAACAAAAACGTTAACTAAAATGGCACAATAGAAGATGGCGCAAAGCACGCAATATTATTTTCATGTTTGATTACTTTTCACGCGGAGTCTAGATTTATATCAGTGTTTCTCCAACTGTTTTACTCCATAGCCCCCTTTTCACTCTCGACACATCGTTTTCGCCCCCAAGCCTGATAGAGCGAACACAAGGTAGTAAATTAAAGAATTTTATTTGAAGAAAGTATTAAATAGCTGAACCAACCTATTAAGAAGCTGAACTAAGTAATTGTATTACGACGCTAATATCACGTAAATAATTCTTGTGAAAATAATCCAGGGCTACGGAGCCGGAACTCAAATTAAAATTCAGAAGCCGGATCCGGATTCGCAGTTCAGTTAAAAATTTAGGACCGGAGCCGGAGTTACAGTAGTGTAGCGATCTAAAAAGAACTGAGCTATAATGAGTAGGTATATAATAAAATATCCATAGCTTTTGCAGCTGTGTGGTTATGCTGTTAGCAGGGAGCATGATTAACCCTGATACCATTGCAGATTTAAGCGTGAAATGCACGGCACGACATTGTAAAGTAGAGATTTTTATTAGAAACCACATGGCTTACTATGATGTTTTGCTAGATTCAGTTTTTGTTTTAAGGAAAATGTTAAGTACCCGGTGTGGACCTGTAGAAACCCGATTTTCTCTGATTCTAGGGATCCGATTTTCAATTCTATGGATCCGAATCGCGTCCTTAAAATACCTTAAAACCTGCTAGATTACTTACAAAGTTCACTAGGTATCATTTCGTTTACAAGCAGTAGCATAACATGAAAGTTATAAATAATTGGTTGCGAACTGGCACTGCTTTCCATAGCAATACATTATCAGGAGGGTATAAAAATCAATGTAAACAAATGTGGACTTTTCTTGAAGTTTTCATCTGTGAAAAAAAATCTGTTTTCAGCACGGTGAACATCAGTCTTATTTTCTCCTAAGCTTATCGTGTTAAATTGTGATTTACTTTGCGATTCATCACTGCTTATTATGAGTGCAAAAGATAAGAAATTAGAAGTTTTCAGCAAAAATCAAATGTGAATTTCTTGCTAGAAGTCATGCTATTTCTTTAAACAAAGGGTTCTTAAACCTTCGCATTTGGGTAAATGCAAAGGTGTGTGTGCTTGAAAGAACACATGAGAGTCGACTGTTCTGCGCTCTTTACATGGTTTGCCCGGGCAGCGCTGTTAGCTTGAATCGTCAAGACTGCAACAGGCAAGGCATGCAACGAGTGCAAAACACTTGGGTCAATAATTGGGACTGGCCTGTGTTTAAATGCGCGGACACGAATGTAATTTTCCAACCAGCATTTTCTTGATTCTGATCGTAAGAAATAACAAAAGGTCCTCAGGTATTGACAGCAAAGCCAACCACTGCCTTTCCAGAAATCGTTTATATTACCGTAATCTTGAGTTGCGTTTCTGCTAGGAACTGTTCTCTGAATCGTCTGAACCTGTGATTATTGTTTTTTCGTTGATTTCCTCATGGTAACAGGGCTGCTTGTAAAACACTATCAGATTAAATTACTCAAAAGGGCTTGGTGTATTCTCCTGGTTTTGTGTACGTAATTTAATTAATTTTCTATTCAACTTGAGGCACACCAAGACAATCAAAATATTAATGTGTGAAAACGAACAGAAGCTGGAGTCTAAACCATGAAAAAAGAGAGCTCCGGAGCCGGAGCTGTGACATTTTTACGACGGCTCCGCGGTCCTGAAATAACCCACACTGTAGCGGGGCACATAGAAGATCCAGAGTAAAAATTCAACAGATAAATTGCTTTAGCAACAACCTCCAACGATTATCATAGTAAATTACAATTAGCAAGGCACGAACAAGTCATAATAGTAGGATACTGAAGTTAACTCGGTGATCGATTCGTGTTTGAGCATTTTCGCCTCCTTGGTGTTTTTTCGCCCCCAATCGCCCCCTTTAATTTTTTCGCCCCCTGATCATCATAATCGCCCCCAAGGGGCGATTCCGCCCACTTTGAGAAACACTGATTTATATGATCATAACCTTCACACCAAAATAACTCCGCATCAAAAATTCAACTCGTGCAAACAAGCGTCGAAAGGTGTTTACACGAATTGAATTTTTAACAGAATTGAGAGAAACTTATTTATCAACCGTTTTTACGCTGATGTCCTCATTTCAATATTTGTTAAGCGCCGTTTCGAAGAAGCGGTGTGAACAATGTCAAGCGTTTAACATCAAACCACAAATGTCAATCAATTTATGTATTGGAGATGGGATTACATTTCTTGTTCATCAAAGCCACATATTTGCTTAATCAGAAATTTGTAAATCGGTAACTCAACAATACGCCCTGTTTCAGGTAATGCCAAAGAAGATCAAAGCGAACCATCCACATCTCAAGTGGATCCATTACAAGGAGGTGAGATCATCCACTGATAACAACGAACGTTCTTGCTGTTGAAAAACTGTGAGCTGTAGCAATTCTTATGTTATTTAAAACTGAAAAAATATCTGGAATGTACGCCAGCTGGGCAACAAAAGTGGGATCATCAAAATCGTTTACCAGTTTCTTGTTGGACTCACCAACATATACAAAAATTTCTTTAAAACCCTTTCTGTCCCGGACGGGCCACTTAATGGCTCTTAAATTTTTGGCCATAAGTCGCCAGACGATTGCGCTAGAGAGGTGTTCAAACCCTATGAATTATGGATTCGGTAAGTCGTCTAGTTCAGGTTCAAATCAATTTTTTTGTTTTGAGTTTGGGGTTCTCTGTGTGTGATGTCACAATGGGTGCATGTTTTCGCCTTTTTGGCCCAGTTTACCTGGCTCTGGGCGCCAACCCAACGGGCCATTTTTGGCTCCTGTTTTGTGTGGAAACTAGGATACAATCAGTGTCGTTAGAGCCCTTGAATGGCTTTCTAGCATAATTGGAACCAAAATCATGGCTCAAAAACCTAATTTTCGACCAAAATGAAAAAGTTACAAAAAATGTATAATTTTCCCTCTCAGGTCAAATTTTGGCCAGCCACAACTCGGCAGCAAATTGAGCTAGAGAGCTGATCAAACCCTCGAAAGACTCGAGGCGTCTTGTAGTTTTGAAAAAAAATATTTTTTTAGTTTTGGATGTGGAGTTTTTGGTCGATGACGTCATCACTGAGGTACGTTTTGCATTTTTTATGACGTCATCGGCGATCCAATACGCCGATTTCGTGGCTCAAAGTGTTATTGGATTTTAGGCTAGAATACGAGTCTTTAGAGGCTTTGATCGATATTCCAGCGTTTCTGGTTCCAAAATTATGCCAAAAAATTCCAAATATTTCCGGATTTCCGACAGGAAATTACGGGGATTTCCCTAATTAAGTTCCGGAAGTTGGGCCGTAATTTTAAAACTAAAAACGCTACAAAATCTATCAAATCCTCTAAAGACTCTTATTATAGCCTAAAATCCAATAAAACTTTGAGCCACAAAATCGGCTCGTTTGGTCGGCTCCCAGGGGTTAATGACGTCATCCAAATGTAAACAAATATGCATGAACATCCTCTAATTATGTAATCATCAACAAAAAAACGCACATCCAAAAGTAAAAATTTTTTATTCTAAACAACAAGACTTTCTGAGTCTTTAGAGGGTTTGAACAGCTCTCTAGCTCAATCTGTTGGCGAGGTATGGCCATGGCCCAGCATGGGTATAATATACCCGAGGTCAGTGTTTGTGGGAGCAGAATTTTCCCCAATTTTTGTTTTTTCAGCCATAATTATTTTGGCTCCAGATATGCTAGCAAGACAATCAAGGGCTCAAAAGACTGATGATAGCCTAGAATCCAAAAAATTATTGAATCAAACAAATGGCCATTTGGGTCGGGGCCCAGGGCCAGGTAACCTCAGCCATAAAATTGCGAAAACATGTCACCATTATGACGTCACCCACAGAGAACCCCGAACCCAAAACGAAAAAAAATTTTAAGTAAACTGGAAGGCTTGCCGAATCCGTAGAGGGTTTGAACACCTCTCTAGCTCATTCGGCTGGGGAGTTATAGAGTTGCAAAAGGTTGCAAAGTCAGGTCAAAAAAGTGGCCCGTGCGGGACTTAAAGGATTTTAATAAGGTTATATGCCCTGTTGCAAACTTTACATGTGATCAGTCATCACACTTCAGTGTGGAACTGCAGAATGCCGTGTGTCGAATACAACTCATCGCACAAAGAACTAAATAAGCGGTGATTTGAAGCCCTCGAATAAATTTAAATGGGGCCTGCACAGTCTTTGTTAAAACGTCTTGCAAGCGGAATTGCAGTGATGAAACGCAATTTTTTTGTAAACCAGTGACCTCAACAATACGCCGTGTTTCAGGTAATGCCAAAGAAAATCAAAGTGAAACATCCACATCTCAAGTGGATCCCCTACAAACAGGTGAGATTGTCACTGATAACAACGAATGGTCTTGCTTTTGCAAAACGGAACTGTAGCAAGTTTTGGTTTTTGGAGGAATACATCTAATTTATGTTAACTGAGCCAAGATAAAGTATTTTTCAAATCTGTGCACTGAGAAAGTATTTACTTGGAACTTTGAAAAAGGAAAGATTTATTCTCAGGTGTGCTTTACCAAAATAGGTTTCAAAAGTAAGATATAATTGTTAAACCTAGATTACTTTGCATACGCGTTGCATTGAGTTTTTACTTTAGCTTTCTCGGGGTAAAGAAGGCCAGCTGATAGTCAAATTTGTGTCATCACAGAAGTATAAGATTTCTGTTTAACATTTCACATCATTCCTCTCTGCACTCGACTCTTTGTTATTTTGCTGTCACGAGATGGCACTTTCCAGAACCAATACAATGCACGTTTCAAAAATGCATTAACAAAACAATCCCAGTCGGGTTTTCATAAAGATCAGTTACTTTTATTAGAAATGCCGCTGATAAGCAGTGTTGACAAGTCAATAACTGTAAGATGATTCCAACATTGTTTTTTAAAGTACTTTCGCGTAATCTCAAAAAACAGGTTTTGTTTCATGATTTATTTTGGGCTTTTCAGCTTTATTGGAAAAAAAATTTCAGGAACTCTTTATACTCAAAGTACTGTCAAGAGAACATTTGCACCAAATCGAACCAAATTTACCTAAACGAATCCATTTCTAGTTTCGATAATTTTGAACCACCTGAGTTGCCGTATTTTCAGCAGTGGAGTTCCACTTTTTGTTTTATCAAAAACGTATGTTCTACACCGCACTCCATTCATACAGACCTTGCATTGATATTTGCTTCAGTGTTTGTGCGATGATGTCTCTTGAAGCATTGCTCGGAAAAAAAATTTATCAAACTCCAGAAAGATGTTGTTGTTGATTCCATTTGAATAAAAGTTTGCCTGTTCAATAAGCGAATTATATACTCGATAAATGTTATAGCGTATGATTCATTAGCTCTGAAAGGATTTTTTTACCACAGATACCACTCCAAAAGGTGTGTTGAAGGTTTGAAGGAGTATACTAGTTGCCCTTAAACGTGTTTACGTGTTTATGAGCATCCCTGTTGACTTTTTTGCACAAATAAAAAGTAAGCTGTGAATCAGTTCCAGACTGGATGATGAAGCTAAAGATGATTGTAGTTATAAGGATCCCAATTTTGGGAAAAGAGTGGGCGGAGCAAGGAACTGTCAGCAGGTTTTTTTATAATTTCAACGTCTTTTTTGCTCTCCATGTGCACCCAAAAATATGGTGGAACAGAGTTTTTGTTGAACACATTTCAGCGCACCATTAACTATAAACCATTATGAATACCTACAACAGCTTTTACTCTTCTTTAAATTTTAAAATTTCCATTTGTAACTTTTTCATTTCGACACTAAGTTACACACGAACGCGTGTCTTGAAATATTCTCTTTCAAGGGTAGACTGAGCTCTTTGGCCATGCAAGGCAACAGTCTAGGTATGATGATCCAATAGGCAGGTGAGAGATATTTCTCTAATCTGACCCGACTCTGCGGCTGAACCTGACATCAAGGTATTAGTCACGCCTTTTCTTGGGATTCATTAGGTAAGGGGAAGCAAAGTGTAGTTTACAGATGACTGGACAAGTCAGGTCCCTAACCCCACTCAGGCTACCAACTGAACCTTTTCAATATTATCATTGTCTCTCCCGTAGAGGTTCTGCTGCGCACACATTGATAAATTGCCGTTTGCCGCAAACAACAATTAAAATGTATTTGCGCTTTGTTACCGTGGATAGAGGCAGCGCACAAGCAGAGCAAACGACTGTAACCAGTGCATACTTGAAAGTTGAATGACTGCCTAAACTGAAGAGAATACACTCTGTATGTTACTTTTTTTTGTTGTTAAATTCATTCCAGTTTTCATTCATTATCAAAATTTGTGTATTTACTGCAGCGTCGAAATACACCGTTAATGTACAGCACGTTGAAACTATGGTTACTGGCGATGAAGGAAAAGCTTCCATGCAGAAGGTAAAAGTTGTGGAAAAATGAAAACATTAATATAAGGTCTGAATCAAGAATAACTCAGATCCTGCCTAAATTTGTTGGGTATGATCGGCAAGAATATTTTTTTTCAAGTTGTTTCAGTCTTAACGTGCTTTTCAAGCTTTCAGTCGAATTACTGAATAATATGTATTTCAATAAACAAATTTACCAAAAAAAAAACTGTTTACATTCAGCGTGTTGGTTCCTGTAAATATTTCGAAAAATAGTTCATTGCAATTTTGCAAAAGCATTTTCTGTCAGCGTACTGTACCCTCTTTTATTTTATCTGTGTAGATTTCTTTTTCAATGAAATCTGTTAAAAGCTATAAAAAAAGTCCTTTTGACTTATGCAAATAGTAGATGTTTTGGAACAGGATTTATAAGAAACGAGTATCTAAGCCAAGGAAACGCTCCTTTTTACTTACCCACTTATATTTATTTTGCAATGAACCTGATAAAATAAACCAAAAAATGACCACAAAACACCGAAACCATTCTCCCTTAAATCCTGAAGCGGTTACTTAATATTGAGTTGAATATAAACATGAAGTAACTTTTGTTGTTGTGTGCTTTGACCACTTATTAGCTAACACTGATGGAAGACAAATGTTTGTTTCAAGTCTTGTTTCAAAAAGCTCAGATATCACTGTGCAACCGCTGCTTCATAAACTAGTGCAATCTTAAAGATACTTAAAATCTTATTCCAACGGGACTTGTGATGAAAGAAAATTCACCGACTTAATTGTCACTTGTGCTATCGAAAGTAGTAGTCATTTGGATGAGATGACAAGTGCCTGAAAAACTTAACATTGCATGAAACCGCACTAGCAGCCTGTCCTCTTACTTTGACTCTAATAGTTAATGTGTTAGAAAAGTTGTTTCACCAACGTTAAGGAGACACGCGATTTCTGTGCCTTTAAAACCCTCAAGGAGTTCATACAGTGTCCTCTGCCTCACCTAAAAGGAATTCTTTTCCAATGGAGTAGTGGAGGATTTTTTTGATAGTTACTAGTTACATTTTAATAATAGTTGTGTTTAAGAAGTTTTCGACTCGTGATAATTTTTCAAAATTCTCTGTTGCATGACGCATCGACCGCGAAGGCAGTAAGCACCATTTAATTAGATTCGCGCTCTTGTTGCTGAAGAAGCAGCAAAATGTTAATGTATTTATGAGACTTTCACTTCGAGAGCGTTATTCGATTATATTTTCACAAAGCAAGATTTAATCAGCACTTCTGCAATTCTATTCTAAAACAGGAAGTTCGCAAGGCCAGTTCTTCAGAAGGTAAGAGCGGAAACCATTGCGGCAATACAAGAGCTGAAAACGATTAAAAATGAAGGAAAGAGGTGAATTCACCCATCGTTTTTCTTTACCAATTATTTTGACTTAGCTCTGATCAAAGAGCGGGTTTATTTTTGCTGTTTATTCAAACGACCAGCGTTAACTTTTCGACAGCATTTTAGCCTTTGACGAAACCAACCTCCACTGAAGAGAGACAGGCCCCTCAATTTGCATTCTGTGCTTTGATGAAAAAACTTTTGTTTTTGACGTACTTGGGTGAATGATTGGGTACATTTTCAGAAAATAGATTTGTCTGAACCTTATTACAACTTCAATGAAGAGCATGATAAAAGATGCAACACATCAAAGTAATCTGAATACAGGCATGCATTAAATGAAACGAGATAGTCTTCACAACTAATGATGAAATGTTTAGTTCAAATTATATTGAGAATGCGTAAAGTTTAAGAAAGTTTTCTGAATGATACTGAAACGGTTGACGAAGAACAATTGTTCGGTATGTATGCTACTAGTAATTTTGGCTTTTTCGTATAGTTTCGTCTGGATTCTGAGTTCTAAACAGGTGCAAAACTTAACTCTTTTCAACAATTTAACGGTAAACATCTTGATTCAATGAAGCTACAGAGAAAAACTAAACAGCGGAGTTTTCATAATTAAACGTTTTTCAAAAAACATCAGCCTCCACACTTTGAGCATTATGCAATGTTTGCTTTTATCAAATTTCAGACAGCGTCGATCTCCTGGCCGACTAACATGTTCAAAACAACTGAAGACTCTGACAACGACGATGATCTCGATCTCTTCAGCAGTCAACCTATGGAAGAAGTAGATTGACTATTAAAGTCATTGATGTCTGACATTTACGAACGTATAGCACTAACATCCAGGTGCTCGTGACTGTTCGGAGGGCATCACCATTCGTCTCAGTATACAAAGTGCCGGAAGGTAGTGCGGGGTCCGTAGCATATTAACAGCGCTGGACTCTCAATTAACAATATACTTGAACAAGAGAGCAACTGTCAAATCATAAATTCTGTGAGCATCATTGTAACTGCTAGGGGCGTAACAAGGTGTTGCGGCCAGTGGCCCAACTATATGGACAAGTACGTACGGACTGGAACCAGTGCTTTGTAATAGACTGCTCAGATTCACAGTTCGTGCTTATGTGTTACAGAGTGAGAGACACGTCAACAAAGGTTAGATGGCGCCCGGGGCAAGAAGCAAGTTTGGCGCCCCTGTGTTCGAACCTGAGGTCTTTCGCAAGCGAACTCTGATTACTGCGCGCAGCGACGCGCCTCAACAAAACCATGGTACACACCTCTAACCAGAGGCATACGGGAACCTTGGTCTTTAGGGGGGACAAATTTTCAATTTGCCCTAATTTTTGCGCCACTGTGAGGAAAACGAATAGGAGAGTTTTGCAGGGCGATGATTCTGCTTGAACAACTTGCTCAAACATATCGGGAAGTTTTTCCTGAGTTTCTTAAATCTTGCCCAAATCTCTCCCACTTCGTACGCCCATAGCTCTAACGCAGAAACTTTGGCAAAATGCTAGCTATCTACTGCCTGGTGGATTGATTAATTGGTTTTACGTGGTCATAACAATTTTTGCTCAACATTTGAATATTTGCAGTCCAAAATTGGGAGAATGACGGCGCCTTTTGCCCCCACCTGGATACACGTCAGGCAAATGTTACTGATGGCTGTATGGTTTTGATCCTTTTGTTGCAATTGGAAACCCGTAGACAACTCACGCTGGCCACGAAAGATAAATTTGGCATGGTTAGCGACATCTGCAACCGACAGAAAAATGCTTAGCTTATTGGTTGTTAGCAGGGCTGGCCTTAAGCAGGCGCGGACACAGGGGGGGATGCAGGGGATGCATCCCCCCAACCAGACCTAAAGAGGTGTTGACATGACACTTAGTTTCATTGAAAATCATCGCCAGAAATATTTTTGTTCTGCACATTACTTAATCGCTAAAGATGTTAAAAATTCACTTATGCTAACAATTAGCCAAAAACGTTTCTTCTTTTCATTAGATGAGCTGGCCTTATTTGTGGAACCTGATATACAATAGTCAATGATCGCATGGGCGTCCGCAGGAGGGGCAAAACGGGCATTTCCCCCTGGAAATTGGGATTAAGAACTAAATATTTCTGGAAAAACCTGAAGTCGGCATCTTAATTCCGATTAATTGATTTGATTCTTGCAATGACAGTTTTTTTGCCGGTATGAAACTCACACTGCACAAGAGTCAGGTTCACAGTTACAGTGTCATGCAGTGACGAGTTTGCAGTTCACTTGCTAAGTAATTTCTTTACAGATCATTGCATTGCTTACTTGGAAAGAAATCCCTGCGTTGAGAATCTTTGAAAATCTGCAGATAGCGTACTATATAAATTGTCGTAATACTAATATACCTGGCTATTGCTGCTAACGAAGCGTTTTTTGTGATTGTTACCGTAACATGGGGAATTTCCTTTGTAGTATAGAAAGGATAAAGCGTTTCGTGAACGTCCATTTGCATTGCATCGTCAGCAATGTTCCCTCTAAGGTGCGCAAATACTCGGGTCCACCAGAACTGTTGCGCAGCGAAATCTCATTCTCGCGCACTTGTAACATTCCTAAGCAAGGGAAACTCCACCGAAAACAAGGAGCTATTTCAATGAAATATGTCTGTTGTTCGTATTTTGATATAATTGTATATTTATTATATAAGTTACAAAGTTTGTAATTCACTGAAAACTCAACTTACTCAGCCCTAAAATAATCATGCTCACTAATACAAATATTTACTCAGTGTAAAATTATCTTAAAGGGAACACTGATCCATGGGCGTCTGGATTTTGAAATTGTTGGCAAAAAACGTTGTTTTTTCAAGTTCGAGGGGTAAAAACCAAATTTCACCACTTTTGGGCCCCCCTGAAAAAAAATTTGGGAAAATCCTCTACTGCCCCCCCTGGAAAAGATCCTTCCGACGTCCATGCAATGATCGTCAGTAATTTGAAAATGATAAACAAAATGTTGACCTTGCCTCCCCTGGAAAAATTTTTGCGGACGCCCATGAATGATTGTGCTTTCTCGCTTTCGTTTTTTCGTGCTTTCACCCCTTACGAATTGTTTGTTTCTTTCCGTTCTCTTACTTTCGGTTGCAAAATAAACACAATCAACCCGCTCTTGTTATTATTTCATAAAAATTACCTGCAATAACAAATGTTATACACAAATTACTACGAGTGTTGCAGACTATTCCAAACGACAATTAGAAACCACAAGGTTCCCCCTTTGAAGAGCACTGATCTAAACCGCATCCAAGTGACTACACGCTCACTTGCTGCAACATACAAATTAAACAGCACTGCTGGCTACTACTGCCACCGGTAATTGTGATGTAACAAACGTAACCTACAATGAGAATAGGTATTATGTCGTCACGTGATCTGTCTATCTCGAGTCCTCGATGTACCTGCGCCGACGCCAGCGACTACGTCAGTCGTCAGATCGCTGTTATGTGCCACATTGCTTGTTGGTACTGTAGCGGTGCAGTGTTAAAGTTTGGCCAGTTTTATCACTCAAGCTTCTTCTAAAGTAAACCAAGTTTAGACTTGTTTCCTCGTAAATGTATGTATGCGAAAGTGATTGATGTACGCAATATGGTCCTGTGAAGCATTGTGTTCATTGCAAATCGAAATCGCATCCCCCCCACCAAATCAGCCTGTGTCCGCTACTGGAACTAACGTTATTATTCACTAGAGACACCTAAACGCAACTGTAGATGCAATCACACACGCGTACTGCTATGTCGAAAATTCTGTGCTAACCATGCAACTTCCACAGCACTGCACATGCAAATCGAAATTCCGTTTTCCGTACACCATTGTGCTGACCCCACATGAACGAAAGCAGCTTTAGAAAATGAAAACAATCACATGAAAGCGAAATAGTTTCAACCACGAATTCCATCTTGACACAGAGGCAAGTAGGCTGTTGATAACCAACTAGTTTCATCAAAATATTCTTACTACAAAGCACATAAAAATAAATCATCTTCCAACGGTGTGGTGACTACTGACTAATCCCTTTTTGCGGTAGCTTATGGACATTTTGTGATTGTTATGTAACCATAACAATGTTATGCAACTACTATTACGAGTGTGCAGCGTGGATAGGGTAGGACTATTCAATGCAGTATGCAGTTAACAGCAGCGAGGTTTCGGCACCAGTGGCACCTAAAGTAGCATAGCAGCGCCGCAAATAGGTGTGCATCGGCGTGTACCCAAGATGTAGCAGTAGGCGTAAAACTTATTTTACAGAATACAGTATTCCCAACAAAGTCATTTATTTAATCATTCACGCTGAAATTTTCCTCTGACGGACCCTCAAAAGCTGATTTTTCAACCCTGCGTCGATTTATGACTGTGTTGTCATACGCGACACACGCACTACCTCTAAACCAAAAAAGATTCAGACAAATAGACAACGAGCAATATAATTCTCACCCAGATCAGAGCCGGATTAAAGGGTAAGGGGCCCCGGGGCAATTTTTACTGGAGGGCCCCTATGACGTATTTCATGACGTCATCGTTTGTAAAAGTTACGTTTTCGCTGATTCGCAAGGTTTTCGTTTGTTTTTTCCGGTGGTCGAGAATGTGCTTACCCAAATGCGCTTACAATTAGCTGTGAGAAGAGAATTCATGATATGAATACTAGAGTGTGTTTTTGCTAAGAAAAAATATTTTACAGGCTATAGAGTGAGTCGGCAAGAAACAACATTCACCTGAACAATAAGCAGAAACCAGAGATTACAAACAAAAACACCGGAAAAAGAACATATCAATATGCCCAGCCAGCAGGCCCGTAACCAGGGAGGGCGCAGGGGGTCAAAGCTCCCCTGCAAATTTTTTCTCCCCCTTGGTAAAATGTGTTGGACATATCAAAACTATTAGACATTGTTAAAAAATTTGGGCCCCTCTCAGAAAACACTTCGCCCCACCTGGTTTCTTAAGCTTCTTACGGGCCTGCCAGCCAGGCCGAGCGTGAAAGTTGTTTCCAAGCTCATGTCTTGATTTTCACCTTCATTTTTAGGTACTGTGGTTAACGCCACTTCTTTAACATTGCTGCTTGAAAGTTTTGCTACAAAAAGCGATTCAGTCGCGGCGCTTTAGCTAACACTGCCAGATCCTTGTGCTTTTTCTTCTTAGAAGCTTTGCGCTTTTCGTAGCTCGGAATGGCATTACAGGTTTCGGCATAGCGCCAGCTAAACACTGCAATCTCGTTTTCTGTTCTTTCGTTCTGCGAATCGACTGATTAAACCTTTTCTGACGCTCCACACAATAACATCTGGTGTAAATGGCTTGAATAGCTTCATTTATTTATGATGCAACACAACGATAGTAAAACCATCGGAAGAAAAGTGCCTTTCCACCACAGGCTACCCTTTATGACAAAACAAAGGAGCAGTTCGGCTGCGGCTACCTCGAGACTGCATCAGAAGTTCGGGATCATTGATACCAGTGTTGTCACTTCTGATATTTTAACATGACATCAGATGTGGTGTTTTCAGATAAATTTATGATATCTGATGTTGTGGCGGCAAAACTGATGCTGACTTGGTTGTTGCTTTTTTTCCACATATCCTCTCATTTTAATACGAAAGCACAGGGGCGGAGCTAGGGGGGTGCCAGTGGGCCACTGCCCCCCAAAAATTTTGCCCGGCCCCCCCAAAATTTTCCGCGTGACGGCATGCCACTGCATTGAAATTATTTAAAGCTATAAGACACAGACCATTGACAGCTCCCCTTGTTGTAAAACTGGCCCCTCCAGTGGCCCCCCCAAATCAAAATGTCTGGCTCCGCCCCTGCGAAAGCAAGTTAGATTCGTGATTTTTAAGTTCTTTTCATCAATCTCTCACCCTAATGTGTGCTTGGTTATCGTTTCAAACTACCAAAGCTCTCTTCGCTGCGTTGAGACCAACATTTTACGTTAATTATAAACGACTTCTCCATTTAATGGCGACATTTCGCTCTGTTTCGGATTCAACGAGGGTACTCGCGCTTTGATAGGTTTGTTAATAGAAGCATTTAGCCCATATGAAACCGTAGCATAAAAATTTGATGTTATCTGATGTTGAAGAAGGCAACAATCTGATGTTAACGAGACTGATCCCAGTGGCAACATTGATTGATACTAAGCATCAGTCAGCAACCACTAGCGTTAGCACGCAAATAGTAACCTTTTCGTGACATTTGTGCAATAGGGGTGATGCACGAGTAGAGACCCATACCCATGCCAAAAGAACGATTATTAGGAAAAAAGTTACCAGCGAAATCAAATATATTTGCATGGAACAAAACCGAAAATACTCATAGGTTATTCAGTAGCGATTACTAAAACTGGCAGACAGTCAAAGTTGTAGAGAAATCAGTTGCTGTTGGGGGCCCATGGTACTTAACGCAACGTAGGTATATAGAGTTACATTCTTGTATCGCTTCTGAATCACGAACATTTTTCAAACGAGTATTTTATTTGAAACAAATACCTTTCATCACGAGGGGCCCGGTGCAATTGCACCCGTTGCCCCCCCCCCCCCC
>Ga0210059_1007514_pt1 | contig 17307 bp, 12 predicted proteins | sample Ectturendosymbi2_FD_188042 | JGI IMG/M metagenome (GOLD analysis project Ga0210059, IMG submission 188042) | Ecteinascidia turbinata endosymbiont from Florida, USA - Sample 2 (SPAdes) (version 2) | ecosystem: Host-associated > Tunicates > Ascidians > Unclassified | place: Key West, Florida...
GTCCCTGATGTAAGGGGTGCAAGCCAGTGGCCGAGGAGCCGCGTATTACGAGCCAGTGGAGGCGATGCTCGACCAGAAACCGACAGGAAACCATTTGCTGTGCTTTGTTCACGCGAAACCGGACGTAGGATATGGTTCGACCGGAAGCTGTTCGCGCGGGCCGCTAGTGGTGCGCGCAGCACAGGTCGACAACTGCTGACTGCTGAAAACAAATCTCTGCCTAGGCGCTGTTGTGTATGTGTGCTGGTCTCGTGCATAGTTCGCCTGAAGTCTATGAGTTCTGTTGTTATTAGCTGTGCCGTGATTTGCATTGGCACATTTAACGAACGCGCGCTGCTGATTGGCCAAGAACAACTAGGCTAGAAGCAGCGTTCGACGAGAGAGAGGGGGAAAGGGAAAAATCTTTTTCTGCAATCACTCTTCGTGCGTGCAAAGACGTTTTTTGCTTTTCTTCCGGGCTTTATATAGCAGTGACGAGAAATTGGTTTTCGTTTATTATGTCATAAGAAAACTATAAGGAAACAATTTGTGCTTCTGTTTCTATCGGTTTTGATTCGCCCCGTTTTCTGATAAAATTTGCTGCGAAACTCGTTCAAAAATGTTGAGCGAGATGAAAAAAAGGGGATATTTACAATAACAGAACTTTTTATTAAAACAAGAATTTATTTTGTGGCCCTTTCGTCGTTTAATGCATCGGTAACATCTTAAAGAGATAGCATCTTGGGGGAGGTAACGTCTTGCGGGAGGTAACGTCTTGGGGGAGGTAACGTCTTGGGGGAGATAACATCTTGGGGGAGATAACATCTTGAGGGAGGTAACATCTTGGGGCAAACTGGTTTCGAGGTACATTTTTTCCGAAACCGATCCGGAATGCGCGTCAGCTGATCACGTGCTATGTGTGTTGGGCAAGGCATCGGAACTGGACAAGCAGGCCAAGATGCACTTGGAAGAAGAGCTCACCGCGTCGATCGAAGAGAAACAACAGATGATTGAAGTCCTGCAGACCCAGGTATGTAGCATGGCTTTGCTGCTACGAAGCAAGCTCCGGGCAAAATCGTCTGACTGGCACTGTTGTTGTTGGTTGTTGACTGGCACTGTTGTTGTTGGTGGTGGTGGTGGTGGTGGTACAACAGGTTGAGATAAAAGCGAATTAGATCGACGCTAGTTTTTGATTCGTTGTATTTTTTGAGGTGACCATAACACCGACTAGCGTAAGTTTCAAATTTAGAATAAAGCCCCAACCAAAGCGCTCCTGAAACGAGTTTCAGTCCTTAGCTCTCCTTAAACCACGGCGTGGCTGGTTAGATGGATTGTGCAACTATGTCGACCGCACACATATCATGTCTCGTGACATTCTGCAGCAAACACATGACTCCGCGCCCTACGGTCGTAGTTTTCAAACAGTTGTTTCAACAAGGTATCCTTTAACATCGTCGTCAAGCAAGATCGGGAACTTGGTCACTCCATGCTTAACCTAGACTCTCGTCGACGGTTCTTCCCCTTGGTTGAAAACGCGAACGTGTACTGAGTCGGATCCAGTTTGATATCGTACGTTTTTGTAAAATCAGAGGCGTTAAAATTCAGTGATATTAACTCAAAGTACCCCTAATGTGGAGAATATGTCACTCGACGGAAAAGGTTGCCTGGTAAAAGTGGGAACTGAAAAGGGCTGTTGTGCCACGGGGAGGGGTGAGAGGAGACCGAAACCAGTTGTGATAATTAGGAGCAATCTTGTTCTCCGTGAAATATGGAATAGCGAATGCCGTACTGACGTTAATAACCATCAGTTAAATTATTCGTCATCATGTTGTTGGCTCAGATCAAGCTGTTGAAGAAGTCGGACGACTCCACTGATTCCGAAGCGGACGCGTCCAAGCGTGATGCAGACGCATCGAAGCGTGACGACCACAAGCTGAGCGAGTTGCTGAAGGCGTCTGAGGCGCAAACGTCTGTGTTGCAGAAACAGCTCAACGAAAGGCTGGAAGACATTGAAAACCTAAAGGTAAGCGCTCGCCGGCGTGTTACAGTAGCTGAGCGTGGATCGCAATTGGAAGTGGTGCGCTGGCGGGTCGCGATCAACGGGGGAGGGGCAAACAGGGAAACTGCCCCTCCTTCCTGCAATTCAAAAAGAAAAACTTGGCGAGTTACACGAAATTTTGGTCGTCGCTTGGTTTTCAGTGCGAAACTTCCGACACACGCTCGACGCATGTTTGACGCAACGCATGTTCGACGCATGCTCGACGCATGTTCGACACAAGCACTCAAAACTATTTCGTCTTTGCCGGCAGATTTTCGGGCCAGGTGATTGAACATTGGTTCGAATGCAAAGCAGCAAATCTCACTCCGCTTGAAAATGAAGCTTTGTTCCTTTTGTCTTAAATCCGTGCGCGATTTAAAATATACCGAAAAGAAGAGGGTTTGACTTCAATAAATAAAATTAACTTTGCCAAAATGTTGGTTTTCGCTCCTTTGTTCTAACAGCAAGCGATTCCTTAGCAACTGTTCTTCAGTATTGCGTTCGCTGATTGGCTGATCTGCCAATCAGCAGTATTCGCAGAGTTGCGACTGCGGAGGTAATGTCGTTTTTTGTTGCGTTTTTTTCGCCAGCAATCCCATCTGGAGGAGAAGACGAAGCTGGTCAGGCAGCTGAAGCAGGCGAAGACGCTGGTTGAGCAACTGGAGCAGGACAAGGTCATGGCTGTGGCAGAAGCTAAAAGACAGATGCACGAAATGATCGAGGCGAAAGACAAAGAGGTTTGCGCTCGATTTCGTGCTTTGCGCAAGCCGCAGCACGCCCTGTTACTGTCATTCTTGCCTTTCAAACTTGCCCTACGCGGGATTCGAACCCGCACTATCTGTCTCGTGTTGTGTACTGCTCTTGTCGCTTCTTGCCTTTAAACCCTGTCATTTGCGGGATTCGAACCCGCGCGATCTGACTCTGTTCTGCCCCGGATTTCAAGTGTTGTTAGGAGCGGCGGAACGAATTTCATAGTGTGGGGAATCCGATCTGTTCGTGCTGCCTGCGTCATGGTTGATTGATTCGTATGTGACGTCATCGGTGACTATTCGATCTTGAAATAAACGTTTTGCACGATTTCTAAAAAAAGTGGAAATGCCAAAACTCTTCTGCACACGCTCGACCTAACACGAATTTTTTCGTGTTTTTGCAGGTTTCGGATTTACGCGAACAGATCCAAGCCGCTCAGTCGGAAATCGCTGATGTCAAGGAACGGAATCAAGTCCAGGTTGGCGAGAAGCGTGTTGTGGTTTTTATAAAGCAGCGATTCTATCGTGGTTTTCGGTCCTTTACAGCAGTGGTTGCTTACGGGCTCCCCAGTAAAAAATCTGGGGGTTCTCTTGTTAATTGTAGTTCGAGTTGTAAACAACAACTTGTGCTGTTCATCACACCAGTGTTTGCTCTTACACCATGCACCTCTATTGGTTGCGCAGACTCGGGGGACTCCCCGAGCCAATATATTTGGGAATAGGGGTCCCCAGGACAGGAAAGCTTAAGAACCATTGGATTATAACACCAAGACTGCACTGACGTAGTAAATAAGAAGCTTTGAAAAGAGTTGTTGCGAAGTTTCCACCATTGGCCCAGACTCGTAAGAAGTTGGACCACGTCGGTGACGCGTTCGCCAGGCCTTGACAGTCTGTGTATGACTGGTTGTATTTTATCTGAGGTTTTCTGCGTCGACGTGTGAAAGACTTTGTTCCCCACATACATTCTTGCAGTCTCCCCCTCCGCTCATAGACTTAAGTTCATGCTTGTGTGCCGTGCATGATTGTCCACAGATTTGTTGTCCCCAGGGTTGTGTCGCTGGTGTCCCCTGTGCAGAGGACACTGCGAGACTTGCGTTTTTAAACTTTTCTAAAGGAAATTTCCTGCTAAAGCGTTTCTAAATAAAGTTTATATTATCTTTGCATTTAACGTTTCTAAAGGAAATTCTTGTTCTTTTTTGCTCGTTGATTCGTTTTTTCTTGCAACACGAAAAATGCCCCTTTCTTACGTCTGCAGGAAAAGGAAATGCACGAAGAGCTGGAAAAAGCGACCGCGACCAATCAGAAGCTGGAAGAGCAGATGGAGGCGCTCCGGCAGGAGTCGGAAGCCACCCGCTCACGCATGGAAGAGCAGCTCGAGCAGGTAGAGAAAAGCTTGGACGAGGAGCGGAAGAACCTGGTGGCCGACGTGTCGCGAGGCAAGTCCGAGGTCTTGAAACTGATGCAGGTGAGCTCGGCTGTGACCGGAAACGGATATGGGGTCAGGCGAAGATGTTGTTATTGCGGCACGAAATGCGTTTCTGTTGCCAGCGCCGAAGCCCGCAGAAATTAACCTCGTCGAGGTTCGAACCGGCGACCTTTGCATTGCTATCGTAACATTCGCATCCGAACTCTGTTTCAGAAAGTCTACTGTCGTCATGGCCTGCACGAGATTTTATTCTTCGTTTACAAACATGTGTAGGGTTTGCGCAAAAGTTAATGCAACTCCTCAGTGATGTCATAATCGGCTCTCACTGGCGTCATCCGTTGTATTTTTTCTCTTGCGCGGTTTCCAGATTTTTAATACCGAGAGGGGGGTATCGTTGTAGGCGCACTGAGGCGCTGGGGATGCGATCCCAAAAGCTCAAAGCGAGCTTGAAGCTATAGACCTTGCCGCAAACTTTAACAACTCAGAAGCAAGTTATACCTCAAGCAGTGTAAGTGTCCTTAGTGCTGTTTGTCAGCCCCCCCTTTAACCTGCACGTGCATGCTTGTGTGCTGCCACATCGTGTTGTGTTGTGTGCTGCCACATCGTTTCGTGTTGTGTTGTGTGCTGACACATCGTTTCGCAGCGTGTTGTGGCTGTGTTCGCAACTCGGTACATGGGTATGTCGTTGCAATTTCGTGCAGATCGGATTGAAGCGATTCTTTCCCTGTTTAGCAAAAGGTCTGGCGAGGTTTGAAAGCTCGCCAAGACTGAAGAGCATGGCACGAATTATATAATTTATGTCCTTGTTTTTGTGAATGCACGCGCTTCGCGACAGTAATTCCTCTCGGAAAGAATGTTGATTTTTTGATTAATTTACATAATTGTGCTTCTGGCTGACCTTAGTTCAGTTACTCCACGTATGACCGTCATTGGTCATGGCCTACGGCCATGCATGGACGGTATGGCACACGCGGACCACATATGGCCGTCGCTGGCCCCGATGTGCATCAAGAATATCATCGTTGTTCGAAAACCAAAGGAAATTTTCGAAAGTTTCGTTTTGGCCAAATTTTTCAACGGACCGGTTGAGTCCTAATCGCTATCAATGATAAAATGGCCGAAGATTAAAAATCCTTGTGTTCTTATTTCTTCGCCACCGCACGTCCCGCTTCTGTGCGTGGTTGTTTTCATGTCATGTCGTAGTCTCGTTCCCGCTGATCAATTCGTGGTGGTAATCACTGGCTTTTGTTGTTTTTTCTTTTGTTTCTTTATAGCTCTGCTGCTGCAATGCGAGCCTCGTTGTCGGGACCAGGTTTGGTTGACTGCTGTTTAGCAGCCCGGTGTTCTCCGTGGACCGCTCCCCCCAAGATGCGGTGGCAACGGGGCGAGAGACGTTTTGGAACGTGTTTAGCTGCGCTAGGACCCGACCCAAAAGCTGCGGAACCGGAAGTTTCCGGTTCCAGGCATCCAAATTTTTCGACCCCAGCTCCGATCAACCAAAGTCGCTCGGGTTGTGACGCCACAGTACTGCTTTACAGTACGCTGTGACGCCACAGTACTGCTTTACAGTACGCTGTGACGCCACAGTACTGCTTTCTAAGACCAGATTTAATTACGTCATAATACGTCGCAGTGTACGCTGCGCACTGCAGACGCTTTAACGTATAATCCAAAATATATCCAAACGCGCTACATGTCAGTTAAAAAGCAGTAACGGAATAGAAGAAAACGACTTCGGCTCCTGATCTAATCGTCCAAAACTGCTTGGGCTCCACGGCCCTGCTCACATTTCCCCAAGGTGTGCTTGAACGACCCTCACCTCTAACCGAGCTTTGGTTCAAGCCATGGTTCAAAATTGCTTTGGCTTTCTGCTTCTCTGTGCCGTGCGTTAAAAAGCCGCGCACAGTGCATTTGGTGAGATGCAGTTTGGAGCCCCTGCGAAAATAAGTAGAAAAACGAAATCTCCAGTCGCACCAGCAAGCCTCCTCTCACAGGGAACACTGGGCTTAGTGTCTTCTGTTGCATCCGCCTGTCGCACGCCACAACTTACTTCGTGGTCCGCAAATCTTTAATCACCAACTGGTTTTGCGCTCGGTGAAAGTGACCTTGCTTTGCAGAAAAAGAAAAAGGAAATCGGTTGTAACCGGCTTACTTAGTGGTATTCGGTTGTGGTTTTCCAAAGAATGGAAACGATTGATTTGCCACTCAGTAGTTTGTCGCATCAACTGTGGCGTGTATGGCCAGCAGCTTTGCACACTGGTGTTGCCTCCGGGGGCTCGTGAATGTAAGGTTGTGATATCGATACCCCGGCAGTGGTACCAGTCGCCCCCTTACAGCAGAGATGAACGGAATGCCAGTTTTTGACGATCCAGATCCAGTCCTAAATTTTTAAAACTCAATCCAAGTCCCACCACAGTCCAAAAAATTGTTTGCATGTGCAGTCCCAAGTCCAAATGAAGTTAAAAAAAGTAACAAAATGTTGCTTTTTAAAAATGAAAATGCCGGAATTCTTTTCCATGAACTCAGTTCAAATCCGGTCCTGATCCTAAATTTTTGAAGCGATTAACGGTCCGGATCTAATCCAAAAAATTAGTTAAATTCCGGATCCAGTCCAAACCAAGCCCAGTCGAACGGTCATCTCTGCCTCACAGATCAAGAAAAGATATTCTCATGAAACAGGAAGTTCGGTTCACCTAGACCGTGCGTAACACAGTTTGAACGATGCTAAACACGGAACTCACGCGCGAAGTCCATGAAAAATTGATGAAAACTGCGACGGCCACAAGTCCTGTGACGTGAAGGACAAGGCGGATGACCTTTTGCGCTAGCTGCATGCTTTCGCTGTGCTGTGTCTGCTCTGGCTTACTTTTGCATGGCGAACGCTCGTCTGTTGTCGGAGTAGCAAGCAAGCTTTCGAGCCGTAGCAATAGTCGCTTGTTCACGTGAATTTTATGTTTTTTTATTTCTTTTTGTACGTCGATATTTCGCGTCGTAGTTTTTGTCGTTCGTTGAAATTTTGCTCGCCGGTCTGATTTTAGTTCTTTTGCACTTAGCCTTAATGGGGCAGAGGCCACTCCTGGGGGGGCAGAGGCCGCTTCTGGGGGGGTAAAGGCCACTTTCAGAGGGGCAGAGGCCACTTTTCAGGAGGGCGGAGGCCACTTTCGTGCTGACTCGTATAGCTGCGTTGTTGGATGAAAAGCGGAATGTTTAGCACTGCGCTGATGACGATGAAATGCGCATGCGCGTAGCGTTCCCTCAACCTTAAACTTTTGGCTCAATCGCTGTCTAACCTACACCCCACCCTGAAGATTGCCAAAGTGCGTCGCTAGGCTGTCGCTCGCATGCGCTCGTAACCAATCTCACATTTAAACAAAAATTTACTCTGTAAGTCTTTTCGGGAATGTTCGGTACAGACGTAATTGGCGCAAACGCTTTTTGACTGGCGATGCGAACCATGGCATTGTTACGTGACTGACTTCGGCGTTCAACCCGATTTAAACAATATTGAAACTACCCGATTTAAGTCGCGTCTCGGGAAGATTAAGGTGCAGCAGATCAGAGAACAACATTGAAATTATACTAGTTGTGTTGGGTGGTAAGGGTTTTGAAGCGGAACCTCAGCAGCGGTTCGCACGTTTCTGCTTGAAATTTGCGTGTTTTTTTATCAATTTTCCGCGAAGCTGGAAGCTGCCATTTGCTCTTTCGCACTTTCAGCGCCAATCGCAGGAAAAGCTAAAAGCTGCTGAAGAAAACAGGGAAGAGGAATTGAGAAAAAGCGAAGAACAGCATCAAGAGAGACTGAAAGAGCTCGAGGCGGCTCACGAAAAGGTTCGCTTCTTCCGGTTCGCGGTCTCCATTTGAATTCCTCGTCTATTTTGATGCACATCCTGAAAGGCTGTTTATTATCGTACCTTCCGCTGTCGATGGGCTGACGTGAGAATGCACTTCGCCATGCGCGTGTTTCTTTTGAGCTTTTCTTCACTTGCTCTTCTTTCTTCACTTGTTCTTCTTTCTTCACATGGTCTTCTTTCTTCACATGGTCTTCTTTCTTCACATGGTCTTCTTTCTTCACATGGTCTTCTTTCTTCACATGGTCTTCTTCCTTCACTTGCTCTTCTTCCTTCACTTGCTCTTCTTCCTTCACTTGCACTTCTTTTTTCACACGCTCTTCTTTCTTTCTTTCTTTCTTTCACCTCAGCCTTCTAATAAATTTGCACCACCACTTTCTGTCGCCTTCAGAACATGGAGGATTTGAAGAAACAACACAACAAGGCTTTGCAGTCACGGACGCTCGAACACGAGAGGGCGATAGAGACATTGAGAGCGGACACGGACGATCGAATAAAACAGGTACGACTGGGTGTGAAGCCAAATTTCTGACTTCACGCCATATGCGCATGCACAGAGTAAGATTCTACATATCAAATACACTGAGAAAACTGATGATTATTAGGACTTAGGGTTTGGTGTTTAGGTGAGTGTGTCGGGTTGGGGTTTGAAAAAGTAAATTATTGAGGTCGAAGACTAAGTCCAGTATTTTTCAGTGGTTATAGTTATTCCCGTACTGTAGCTTGTTGTGAGTTTCTATCTGACGTCTAACCAAAAAATTTAATTTACACAACACACAGCAAAAAAGTAATCGCCAAACTTCATTCTCCTACTCTAAGAGGCAAAATAACGGACAAACAATAATAGGTCAGAAATTCCGCTTGACGCCGGGACCCAACCCTCGGCCACCTCAAAATCTTTCATTGCCCCCCCCTCAGCCTTTGCAAGTGACAAAACGCGATTGTTCGGCTGCGCAGATAATGGAGGAAAACGAGGCGCAACTGCGGTTGGCGATCGAGGAGCGCGAACTGAGCAAGATGGCCGCCGTGTCGAAGCAGGACGAGGAAATGCAGAATCTGCTCTCGGCGCGAGAAGAAGAGCTCGGCGAGCGCTCGCGCCAGTTGCAGGAGGCGCAGAAAAGGGTCGACGAGCTGCAGGAGAAAGTCCGGGAGCAAGAGAGGAGGTCGGAAGTGCAAGTAAAGGTCGGCATGCCTGTGTGGCGTCCTTGCTGTTGCAAAACTGGTGAATGCAATCGCTGGATGGGTTGGCAGGAACTGTCGTGCGCTGGTTAGGAGAATGAGTTGTAGTTGCGCCAAAGACATTTGCGCTGTTTCGGACTGAGGCAGGTTTTTGTCTAAAATAGTTGTGTCACGATGAGTGGCCGTGTCCTGTCTGTTGCAGCCCAGACTACTCGGTAAACAGCTTTCGACCCTTTTTTTTGGCGAGTTTCGCCGTTGTCAAGCGAAATTTCTGACGTCACGCTATGTGCATGCACAGATTAATATTCTACATTTCGAGACGCTGAGAAGACTGATGATTAGAGCTTAGTGTTGGTGTTTAGGTAAGTGTGTCGGGTAAGGGTTAAAAAAAGAAAAGTATTTGAGGTCTAAGACAAAGTCCAATATTTTTCAGTGGTTATAGGTATTCCGGTACAATGGCTTGTTGTGGGTATCTGACATCTAATCAAAAAGTTTTGATTTACGCAATACACATCAAAAAAGTAATAGCCGAACTTCATTCCTTTACTCTGAGAAGCAAAATAACTGACAAACAATAATAGGTCAGAAATTTCGCTTGACACCGGCTCAAAAATTCCGAGTCGATTTTGAAACCGTAAATATTCGCTGAGTTTCGGAAATATTTCGCCGTTTCGGACCTGGACAGTGACGTCCATCGTCGAGAATGCCTGTAAGATTTTCAAAAATCTGGCCTGTGGCGCGTGTGCGGAGGTGTGTTTTCCGTGTGCGGAGGTGTGTTTTTCATGTGCGGAGGTGTGCTTATCGTGTGCGGAGGTGTGCTTATCGTGTTTAAGAAATCGACGACGCGTCGTCAGGGCGATGGAAACGCGAGTCGCTTTCAGACCAGATTGGAGCGGGACCAAGGTTCTCGTGTGTTGGAACCAAAATCGGGCGCAAGCGTTTCCAAAATGTGCCGAAAAAATGCAGAATTTAACTGGAGATGCTTTTCTTGGGACAAAGTACCAGTGTTTTTTTCGGTCGCCAAACTTAATACCAATGGTGGGCAAACTGTGCAAGCGGCTCGCCGACATGTTTTTGTGTAGCTCTTCTAGCTGAATAGCAATATCTCAAATAATAGCGAGTTGTCGGACTTGTCGTCTTATATTTAATGTTTGTCCTGATCCAGCATCTGAAAGTTTTAGCCTCCGCATCCAAATTGATTAGACGCATCCATTGCATGTTTTGTGCAACTCGCTTGTCCCGCAAAGCAGGGTTATGGAACCGGAACCGGAATTTCAGGCCCCGGCTCGGCTGGGGCCATCCGAAATTGTTTGGCTCCGGTTCCACAGCCCTGGTTGTAAGGCCCCCGTTGGGCATCTTTTAAAGTCTTCCCGTTTCGCCTTGCGCGTAGCATTCAGGACAATCATTGCGCTGGCATTGATCGGCGAGTCAGTCGTTTGTGTTGCGTTCAGGTATCGCAGCACTCGCACCAGCAAGCTCTGTCCGACCTCAACCTGGAGTGGGAAAAACGTCTCGCGGCTCAGCAAGACGATTTCCGGTCGAAGATCAGCAATCTCGAGCGCCTGCACGCGGAAGAAAACGAAAAGCTCCAGGGCCGCTGGGAGGAGGACAAAAAGGTAGATCTGCGACACGTGCAGTTATGCGTGCGTTGTCTCTTAAACTAAAACCATTCTATTTGAATAAGAGCTGATGACGCCTACTTCATAGGCGAAATATATATTCTGTAAGATCTTAGTGTCTGAATCTTAGCTGGAAAAGGATGTCTTTCGATAGACAGTGTTCCGAAACCTGGGTTTATTAGCACAAGGTACCAAAATAGATTGCAACTCGATGGTTTGGCAGAAAACGTTTGTTTATCTTTCTTCTTGTCTGCATCTCTATTGGCCATGTTTTTTTAATCGTATGCCTGTCATTGGCCACGGTGACCCTCAATCTGGGCACTAAAACGTTCAACGTTAGGGCCGCGATTCGCCTGAACAAACTGTTCTCGCGTTTTTTGCCACTCATTTTCTTGCACATACAAACCTACTCTATTTCAAAGTTTGTTTAATGTTTGTTTCTCGAATGGTTGCCACAGCAACCTACTCTGTTACCTTATTCGTGCGCGCCGATGCACAAGCTATTGAAAGCCATTTTTTGTTCTTTTTTAATTGCAACGGCAACTTTACCACCAACCCCCCTTATTCCACGCCTTCCACAGAGGCTGGAAGTCGGCTACGCTCAGGAGGTGTCGACGATGAAGCAAAGGCAGGAGGGGGACAGCGCCGAGAAGAACAAGCTGTTCCAGCAGCAGGCTGCCAAGCTGACGCGTCTGGATGGCGAGGTGAGGGGGACGGTCGTGGAGGCTCGGTCGTACACGGGACGATAAAATCAGCCCTGATTTTTTGCTCAAAGTCCAGCACCTGAGCGCGTTGCTGCTGTTCTGAACTGCGTTAGTCCGGCTGGCTACTTGTTTTGTGTTTTTTTTAGGTGTATCATTCTTTTGGTTGTATTTTTTGGTGCATTATTCTGCAAGTCGTGCACTTTTACCCTGTCCGCCGGTTTGGTCGAGGTTTTTGCTGTTTTCAAAATCTTTACAAAGCACGTCTTATCGCTGAGGGGGCGTCAGGGGTGAGTGGGTGATGCTGTCCCTGGGTGGTTGGTCGCGCAAATGGTCCAATCGCTCTTTTTCGTGTCGTAGATTGTGAGCGACAATGCATTTTCACCCCCAATCCCAAACTTCTGTGATCCTCCCAGAAAATTACTGTTCGTGAAACTCGTGCCGTCCAAACATTCCTAGAGATCCCATTTTGTGTGAACTCTTGTGGCTGAGATATTTTTTTTTGATTCAAATAAAAAAAACCGAACGTTTTTTTACAAGAAGTGGTCTTTTTGCTGTTAAAATCGATTCAATTGAACCTCGCCAAGCACAGCAGAGATATGCCAGCGATAGACGCACACGCCATAACACAGGAATGAACACGCCATAGCACACATACTAACACGACATAACACAATCATCAACATACCATAACACAGTGATTAACACACCCTAACACAGGCATCGATTTTGCTGTCAATCGATGGATACATCAAAGACCGTTCCAGTCTATTTTTATGTGTGGAAAGTTATTTTTTGGGAACACTGCGAATTACCTTAGCTTAATTGGCCCGAGCGAGATAGAATTACTTTCTTATGTATGAAACAATGTTGCTGCCAAAGCAACTACTTGAATGGTTGCAGTGTAAACATTTTGTTTGGTGTATATTTCTTACTGCTCCTTTTTCAAATTCTTGACATTCGGCACTGAATTTCTAGAATTTGAAAAAGGAGCAGTATTCTGAAACTGAAGTCCTGTCTTCATGCTTAGTTCTTGGCCATCCAAGCGTTAAACTGCAAATTTGCTACTAGTTTGACCTTGGAGCCAGTAGCACGGCGTTTCGTAAACATTTGTGGGTCACATCCTAATAAAGGTTACGTACCCCTCAAGAAGACGCGTTGCTATAAAAATTTGATATTAGGTCTTAATCATCGTAGTAGTTACCGAAATGTCTGCAAACCCTATTGACCTTTTAAATCACATTAACAGACCCCTTAAATCACCTTCACAGACCCCTTAGGGGTTCACCGACCCCAGGTTAAGGACCCGTGTTATATAAGCGGGATGTGTCCTTTTCCTTTCCAGCTTGCGTCGCTGATGACCGAGAAGAAGGTTCTCGAAGACAAACTGTCGTTCAGCGACATGAAGGTCGCCGAGACGGCGAAAGAACTGGAAAGAGTGCGAACGAACCATAAGAAAGTGTCGATGCAGCTCGCCGAGCTTAACAGCAACTCCGAGAAGCAGATCAAGACGGGTAAGTGGGGTTGGGGGTCGGTGCCTGAAGCACCTCGCTTATTCGTCAATTGTCGGGACCTTGTCCTTTTGGTTGGAAGTTGCGTTTGATGACGTCGAAATTGAACGTATTTTACCGGATTTCGGGAAAGTTTGTCCGGATTGTGGCTTCTTGTTTTGTTTTCGCAAAAGTTCGGATATTTCTGCGGATTGTTACTTTTTTGTTTTCGGAAAAGTTCGGAAATTTCTGCGGATTGTTACTTTTTGTTTTGTTTTCGGAAAAGTTCGGAAACTTTTGTCCATATCGTGACTTTTTGTTTTATTCTCGGGAAAGTTCGGAAAAATTTCAGGAAAGTTCGTCCGGATCGTGAATTTCTGTTTTATTTTCGGGAAGCTCGGAAAATTTTCGGAGAAGCTTGTACTGTGAATATTTGTTTTCTTTTTGTCGCCATCAGGCGCCGAACAACTGGGCAAAGCGAAACAGGAGGCCAAAGAGCTCGAAGCGGAACTGAAGAAGCACCGCGACAAAGTTCTGTCGCTCAAAAAAGCCACAGAGACCCAGATACAGTCGCTCGAAGGCGAGCTGCGAAACGCCCGAGGCCAGCTCGTAAGTCTCGTCGGTCTGTGATTGTTTTGCTTTGAAAACGGCCGCGGCAGAGTTTCGTTTTCCATTTGGCTTTCATGGAATTTCGGTTTAGATCTATGAAGTGGTTGATTTTATGAAATGATTTTACCTAGTTTGTTGGTATCAGTCATTAGCGCGTTTGTAGACAGAAAAAAATGCCGAAAAAACGCAAAGACTCCGTTTCCTTGGCAACGACAGACAGATCAAGAGAAAGCTTCCGCCACGTCGGGTTTCGTTTTGCAGCAAAATTTTTTACTTGGCAATCGACCAAACCGCTGTAGCGACAATGCGCTTGTTACGTTGCCTTGGAAACGCCACCGACGCGCACTCGGTACCCTGCAACGATCTGCATTCGCTCGTAGCTGTTGTTGCGCGACGGTCGCCAAGCAACCAGCGTCATTTAAAAATTCGTGCGTCTGCAGGAAAACGCGGAACGCGCGATCGACGTCATGAAGACGGACCGGCAGAGATTTGAGGCGGAGCAGAACGAGGTCGCCGCTCGTAAAGACTCCGAGCTTTCCGAAGCCGTAGCAAAAGTCCAGCAGGTAGGACGGTGGTTTCAGAAGCGAGGGCGTCATATTTTCTCCTGATGTGTTTTAGTTTTTTTGAGCGCAATCCAGTTTTTCTTTTGCTGTTGGTGATCAACTGCTCGGTGAAGGACCAAAACGCTGAACAGGTTGTGGATATGGAATGCGTTTTCAAGTCTTCGGTGTGATCCGACCGGGATTCGAACCCAGCCTACCAGCATCTGTGGTGCGCACTTTATCTACTAGACCAGGGGCGGGCAAATAATTTTGCTCGGGGGCCACTTTGAGAAGGCCGCGTTAACGGAGGGCCGTACCTTCTTGTGGAAGTAGAAGCAAGTTTCGATCGATTTATAGCCTCAGCACTAACATTTACTATGAGAAGTTGGAGGAGATCTCAGACGATTTTCCTGAATGCTTGTGCAGGCCACTGAAAACGTTGTGGTGGGCCACATTTGGGCCGCGGGCCGCTGTTTGCCCATCCCTGTCCTAGGCCACTTAGTCGGACTCAGTGCAAAACAGTTTATGAATATGGAATGCGTAGCTTTCCAATCGGCAATATGGAATGCGTACGTAGCGCCAAAGTGGCTCCTGGTTCGTTGGGAATCCGCTGGCGCTGGTTCGAATCCGCTGGGGAGGTACCTGCTTGGCTGTTTTGGGGAGTGGAAGTTGCGTAAGCATTGATTTATTTGTTATGTTACGCAACGAAATTGACTTTACGGAAGAAAAAAAATTAGTCTCGCCGGGTCGTTTGTTGAACACGAATGCAAATGATTTGAATCAAGTCGTATCGGGCGTATTGGAAAAGAATTGCTTTGTTACAACACGATTTTTGTGCAGATGATGAAAGCTCTTTGTCTCTTCGAAACGTTCAATTTGATTTCACGTAGATCGGCTATGTCCGACCGAAATTTCTTGAATGAGCCAAAACTTATGTCACTATCCTAACCTGGGCCGCACATTGAATGACTTAATTTGATCTTAGCAAACTAATCTTGCTTACTGAAGCTGACCCACTGAAAGCGTTCGAATCCTAACTGCAATGATAACGACCGTTTGGCAACTTTAACCACTCCGTAAGCATGATTTCATTGGCATGCAAATGGAACAAGGGTAGAGATCAGAGAACTAGTAAAAAATTTGCACCAGGGTGTCAGTGGACATTGGGAAATCTCCCAGCACGCAGTACAGACGTGATAAAGTGGCACTGAGGACCACTTGCATCAAAAATGTCAGATTTAAGATCGTCAAAACAAGGGCAGGTTGTCAATGTGTATAAACTACTTCTGCTGCAGCGAAAACCTAAACTGGGCCGCACAAAACCTTCGAATGGGCCGCCTGCGGGCCGCTGGTTGGCCATAGCTGATGTAGGCCATCGGATCTCGTTGTCACTTCGAACCACTCCATTTGCTGCAGCTGTCGCAGGCGCTGGAAAAACAAAAAGCCGATTTCGAAGCGAAACAAAAGAGAGAGATGGAGGAGCTCCTCGCCAGCGTGGGAGCCTCGCAACAGGAGGTGATGACGAAGCTGGATGCGCTGATGCAGGAGAAGGATGCGGCTGAGGTAGAACGAAGTTTTTTGAGCGGTTTTGATATGAATTGCTTCACGTGCGTTTTTGTGTTAAACTGGGTCGTTGTTTTTGTGTCTTGGCGACATTTGCCAAAATAAGCGATAATCATTTACAGACCTGGCCGGTTTTCGAAGGGGGGGAGGGGTCAGGTTAAATCGAGTGCCTGGTTAACCCGAGATTTGTGAATGAAGTCTTGGTCAGGTTTCCATGCCAGATGACGCGGACGTCTGTGTGGCGTTAAAAAAACTGGAGCAAAGATTGTCAACGATCACCACGTTCTGTGTGCCGAGTTTTGGTTTCGTTGGGCCGTTTGGACGAGTTTCTTGGCAACGGTTGTTTGAGTATCAGAGTCGTACGGTAACCGCTTTTGATTGGTCGGTAACAGCTTTTTGATTGGTTGGTAACTACTCACGACACCAATCAGCGCTGATGGTTCGCGGAACGGTTTGAGACTCTCGTTCATCATCAAGCTTCCAGAGTAGGTTGTGCTTAGTCGTTTCCCACTGAGATTAAGTTCACTCGGCGAGTAAACTTCGATATTAGCAAATTTACCGGATCGGTAAATCTACTTATTCATCCTTTGCAAGTTTACCTTTTTCAAACTCCAGTCCTTTGGTTGCACGTATTTTGGTCTTCAAGCAGTTACTTTTAGTTCCCTAGTTTTAAAATCCTGTATCACAATTTTCTTTTGGTATTCTTTTAATTCAATTCGCGCCTTGCTTTGCTTCTGCGGAAGCGAAAAATAAAAAGACAATGACGTTAAGATTTATTCTTTGAACTTGCCCAAGTCGGTATGAATAAATAAAGTTAAAACTCCGGTTTCAAATAAACAAAGGAGGTTGAATGTGTTCTTGAGTAATTTGCACTAAAATAGGTTTAATATTAGCTTAAATGTCGAATACCTTTGCTCATTGCATCAATAACTTCTGTTACGTTCCCTCACTTGTACTGCACGTTGACTTTAGCGAATCAGTCTTCCACGGCTACGATTTGAAACTGACGATATTTTCCCGATGCTAACTGTCGCAAGGCTTTTTATGGGGCTTGTGAAATTTTTTTAGAAGATGTACCTCAGCGCGTTTGAAAACGAGAACGTGGCTTCTTGATGATTATTATCATCGTTTTGAAGCGGCACAAAAATAAAAACTGTGCAAATCTACAGAGCTTTTGTGCCATTAATTGCGCCCGACGTTCCAATCGTTGTGAATATCCCTGATGCTCCCTTTGCAGAGCAATTTGCGGGAAGTGCGAGAAACGCTGGTCCGAGTCGAAAAGGAAAAGTTGGCCATGATCGACGGCCACAAGCAGGCCTTGGAAGAACGCGACAACAACCTGAAGCAGGTCCAAGCGGCGTCGCTGGCCATCCAGGAGCGGCTGGTCCAAGAACGGGGCACGATGGCGGACCTCGAGGCCGAGGTGGTCAAATGTGAGGAAGTGAGAGTGAGAGAGCTCGAGGAGCAGGAGGAGCGCTTGAGAAAAGAGTGGGAGGCGAAGGAAGCCGAGGTCCGGCGAAGCGCGGAGCTCAATTTCGAAGCCATCTCGGCGCAACTCCTCGAT
>Ga0210059_1007515_pt1 | contig 17306 bp, 8 predicted proteins | sample Ectturendosymbi2_FD_188042 | JGI IMG/M metagenome (GOLD analysis project Ga0210059, IMG submission 188042) | Ecteinascidia turbinata endosymbiont from Florida, USA - Sample 2 (SPAdes) (version 2) | ecosystem: Host-associated > Tunicates > Ascidians > Unclassified | place: Key West, Florida...
CAAATGCAATATCCCCCCCCCCTTCTCAGTAAATGCACATAATATGCGAGAATGTGACAATATTTATGAAAGTGACGGATAACTGTGAAATATATCATTTGTTTTCGTTTTTTAGCACATACTGAGCCTTCGTTTAGTTTCAGCTTTCGCTGAGCTCTGTTTTTTCTGTTGCCATATGCGCCAAAAACCAAACCATTAGAAAACAAGGCCGAAACTGTACAGATTGGGAAATTGGGTGTTCTGCTAAGCCTGTTGTTACGAACTACCCGCATAGTCGATGTTGGCTTGTTTCGATTAAAAGGGTCGAGTCAGTAGGGTAATTTGTGGTAGTGATTGTCGAAGACATAGGTAGGAGCAGGCAAATTTTTGGGGGTGCGAAAGATTTTTGCTCGAATTTCCCTAAACTTGCTCGCGCAACTCTTTGTGTATTTCCTCCCACACAGATCAGTTTTGGGGTGACCTCCCAAAAAAAAGGAAAAAAAGGTCTCATGTGATTCTCCCCACGTTGGGCGCCAATTTTTAAGAATCAAACAACGTTGGGCGCTATTTTTATCCGTATTTTCAGGTAGTTTGCCCAGAATTTCAGGTATCTTGCGAACATTTTCATAGATTTTGCACAGATTTTCAGGGATTTCACCCGGATTTTCGACAAATCAAAACTTTTGGGGGTGCTGTTGCACCCCCTGCACCCCGGCCTCCACCGCTGGTCGAAGACCAATTGTTGACCTCAAGCGCGAATTCGGTAACAGGGGTGAAACATAGCTATTGGTCTACATCAGAGTCTACAAGTCGAAACTGCTGACCGCGAAGCCATTTTGTCAATAACTAAAAAATAATGTTTGCGAAAATTTTTTTTATTCGGCAGAATGTAACATAACCAGAAACAATCACATTGCGTAAAATGTCCGGCTCTCGAACTGTTGTGTAACAGCTTATATGGCCGTCTAGAATAAGTTTGGAGATCCTTGGTCTATGGCCGCTGCTCCGCGCTGGTTTGGGAAGTTTGTGAACCGTTTGCTGCGGTTTGCAAAAAAGTGAACACCTTATATTTACTGAAGTTTAATGAGAATCCCTTCAGGTCTTTTTAGGTCTCCTGCAGTCATTTGGACATTTTTTACAACCAATATCTGGTATCTAAAAATTTCCGACGATGAAACTTATCTTCCTATAATAAAAATAGTTGAAGTCAAGTCAGTTTTTTTTTTAAGGATTGACCTTTGACCTTCGTAAATGCTGAGACATTTAAGAGGCCGCAACTATTTCATCCAAATACCGAGACGGTCGTAAAGCGGGGTTTTTGTGTGTTTTGGTGGTGGTCGCAAAGTGAGGTTCTACCGTGTCTTGAAGAGACCGCCGAGAAATTTAAGAGACTGAAACGGCCTGTCAAAACGCGCTAAAAACACTGGTTGAAGTTGCTGACCACTGATTCTGACAGTTCCTTGTGAGATGTCACGTTCTTACACGTAAATGGCGAAGACCAAACCAACCATGCGATGGGAATGAAATAAACTCATTCACATACATATAGAAAGCAAATAGCTTCGCGGTCAAGTGTGCATCAACCGCTACATCGTTAATCATTCCAGTCGGTACCCAGTAAGTTTGAAAAGTGGTTCACATTTTGAATTATGATGAAGTTTCCAAGACTCTGTTCCCGTCACTGTGTAAAATATCATACTTGCTTTATGGTGGACTGCATAGGCGCATTTGCTCCGCTTACTGACACAACTTGTGCCTTTTTTCTTTTGTTCTTTTGTTCATACATAAGTGAACGCATAAGATAACGTTGAAACACCTCGTTGGAGCGACCAGTTGGTCAGTGGCAGAGTGAAAACGTGGTACTTTGTTCAAATGTAAATGGTCGATGCCGGATTTGTATGTGGAGTGAGTCGTACAAACATTCGCTGGCAGCAAATGCAAGGAGATCCAATTCCAATCCCAGTCACTCTGTTAGTGATTGCCTTGAAAGGTTGTTTCGATCTTCAGTAACCAGTCCCATCGCCACGGTGGGGCTTTGGTGGGCTTAGCCCCCCGAAACAAGGCTCCAAGTCACCCCAAATTGAAATATTAAACATTATAAATGAGTGGAATTTTTGTCAAATTTGGATGTCAAATCCCCCTTGCACAAACGTAAAGCCTCCCTGTTAAAGACTTTCTGGCGACGGTTCTGTCGGCAACGATCGTGTTGTCAGCAAAAGACTTCGCGAAGTTGACGTTCAGTTTAATTGCGTGAAGGCATGATTCCAGCACAGATCAATCTTGGGTGGCTGGAGGCGGTTTCGTTGCGCTTGCCTGCTGTCTCGCGTCTCGCAACCGACTTGTGCACAGAACGCTATACTTGCTCGCTTAGCTTAACAATTTTGTGCAGTCTGTTTCAGACGGCGTGCATTTGGCTTAGCAGTTCAGTCGCTTCGGGGAACTTAACGTGTAACTCATCAGCGCATTTCGAACAGGTACTCTGTTATCGGTTCAATTCTTTCCGTATAGCGTTGGGAAAGCGTAGTCCTGTGGTTTTGACGTAAAACCGTATGTGAGAAGATTACGTCCCAAAGCAAAAACTCTTCGCCGGGAAATGCCGTGAACGAAAAGCTAGTGCCTGTTACGAATTCCCTATTGTTTCTGTTCAAGTTAGTTAATATTAATATCTTGTTAGCTCAGGTGCACACGCGCCTGACGAATAACTTTCCCGAAGGTGCTGTTTGACGATCACTTCATTGCGTTGTGTTTTGAGTTCGGATGCCTGGTGAGCTGTGTGCCCGTCTTAAAACCGATTTGAATTTCTCCTTGACGTGGAGCGCAAGCAGTTGTCTCGGTTCCACGTATGCGCATAAATCGCATTGAACCAGAACTACGAGCTCTTTTCTCATTTTCCGGCCCTGAAACATGCTTAAGCAACTGGTTCATCAGCAGATAAAAATCCAAACTTTTTTCTTTTGCAACAATTAAAATCTCTCGGTTCACTGCAAACTGTCGAGGAATCAGCCCACTGGGCTCTGTTTTCATGACTTTGCGATGAGATTTTAAGACTTGCACATACATGGGTTCAAGTAATTAGTTTCCACATACGTGAGGAATTCGATATAATCAGCAAATTTTTTTACTAGGAAAGCGATTTCACGTGACACTACGCATCCTCAGTCCTGAAATCTTATTCAAAACTATTTGATAAAGATTTCAGATTTGACGACGCGCAGTGTTGCTAAAGCTGCTGATAATTTCTACTGCGTCGCGTTTGTGGAGACTAAATTTATTTCCTTTCATTGGGGTTTGACGTTGGCTGTGACGTGTCTCAGCGTAAGTACGTCGCAATCACTATGCTTCTTCAAGCAGTGATGGACCTCGTAACACTTAAAAGCTTGTGTCAAGCTTGTTTCTTAAAAATACAGAACTTTGTGGCTATTGGTACGGCGACAGCGCTTAATACCCTGATGTGGCTAATGCAATCATCAGGCACACTCAAGATCATTGTATAATCTATGGTACTGAAGTCGAAACAGCCGCTTGAACGATTATACGCTAATGCGGGCACTCAGAAGCGCTTAACATTGTTTTCGAAATAGATGCAGCATCCATTGAGTTAAAGCAGTGGTTTTCAACCGGTGGACCATGGCCCGATGGTAGGCGATGACGCTTTTTCCGTTGGGCCACAGAGCTTGGCATCAATCAGACTGAAAGCATTTATGAGACTTCTATTTGAATAAAATGTAAGGACTGACGATGCATAGTGTTCATTGAAATCGATTTCCTATAAAAAATTTGCGATTGATTCCTTGCTTGTTCCACCTGTGGAGTGAAGTTGTTTGAGAGTTGTGAGAGTTGCATAATGGTGTCATTATGATCAAATACGATAGACCAGGAGTGGGCTAATAGCGGCCCGTGGGCCACATGTGGCCCGCAACAGCGTTTTCAGTGGCCCGCGGAAGCATTCAGAAAAATCTTCAAATCTGAACTATTCTCCTGCTCATCACAGTAAACGTTAGTGCTGAGGCTAACTTGAACCAAGACTTGCTAGGTACGGCCCTCCGCTATGCGCGGCCTTCTCAAAGTGTCCCCCAAGCCAAATTAATTGCCCACCCCTAGACAAATAGCAAAATAATCGTCCTGAATGTTACGTTTGTGATAGAACTCCTTAACAATGCTGGCCGAAGCTCTATTTACAAAAAATGGCCATGCTATGGCATAGCATTGCGATTGTTATGGAACAGCAGCTAATGCTAAGCTGAAGTTAAAGAAGTGTTAAATCTACGAAATTATAAGCTTTGGGCCACTGACAATATCTTTCCTAGTTGAATGGGCTTTGAGCAGTAAAAGTTTGGCCCCTGAGTTAAGCATTAAGACCTAGACATCTCACGATATTATACGAAACCACAGTGACGCAGCGGCATGCAATGCATAGTGCACCTATCAAAATCATCGTGTCGATCCAACTTCGACCGTATTTGCGGCTTGTGTGGCAATCACTGGTTTTCGTTTGTGGGGCGGGAAAACTTACATTTGAGTGGGGTCGTGTGCCATAGATATAGATATATATACGCAGGTCAACTCATGATGTAAACAAATATGCTCCACTCTATTGCGATTTAAATTTTGCCGATTCTCTATACGTCGGACAAGGCATTTGCATAAAACGGCACTCGCCCACGTAAATACCCCTGCTCATTTTTACCGTCACCGATAGGCATTAACTGACAAGGGACTGACGCATGTTACGAGTAAAATGTTTTTTTTCAGTGTTGTGAACGCGTGCGGATCCCAACAATGTCGCAAGTATTTTCTTCAGCGCAGTGTATTTGCTCCTGAGAGACCCCAGGTGCGAACCTGGGCCCGAAAAACTCGTTTATTTCCCCGCGCGCCGCCTAACTTCGTTATGCCCCTGCATATGATACCCTTTCTTTTGCCTCGAACTTGGTGTTGAGCAACCAGAGACTGACGCTGTTAAAAGATTGAGGCGACGATTTTTTAAAGGAATCGTTAAAGGAAATCTTGTTTGTCGATAAGAGTGTTATAGGACTGAGTGTATCAAGCAGATAGAAGCCGCGTGCTGTGAACATCGCGTTTTATGGGCGGGGCTCTCACAAACGCAACTCCAAAAATCCCTAGAACAGTACCAAAAAAACCCTGAATCTGTGGTGGTGCAGCATAAAATCGGAGTGCCAATGATAAACGTTAAAAACAGAACCAAATATTTGTTGAGAAATATTTTGATTTGATTGTCTATAAACCAGTCCGGGTCGGGTATCCATTGCTAAGAAAACAGGATTTATTATTTGGACTTCTATGTGAATTAATTGGTAAGAACGGCAAATTTCATAGGAACGATGTAATTGCCAATAAATTCACAAGGAATTCCATATATTAACTAATGTTTTCTTAGCAATGGATACCCGGACTGGTTTATAGAGAACCAAATATGATTAGCAAAATAAACTGAAATGGTTCATTTCACACATTTTCATACTTTTCCGAAAATCCCTAAAAAGGGTGAAAAGTTCCAACCTCGTGACAAAATCTCAAAGTGAGAGCACTGTTTATGGGTCATCAATAAAATGCTTTCAGGAAATAAGTGACACTGTTTCATGCTGTTCCTCCCTGTTTCATTGTTGGGCAGACCCAGCGTCGTGATAGCTCATGTCATGCGCCCGAGACGTGCAAGTATGGGGCGCCGTTCGTAAAAATATTATATCTGACAGATTTAGCACAAAAACTGCTATCTCTGCGCGCATTTAGCTATCTCTGCACATATATAGCTAAATCTGCATGCATATATAGCGCTGAAGCGTGTCGGAGGAAAACATGGTATCCTGTCTGAAGAAAAACTTGGTGTTCTGTTTCAGTAATCCAGACGAAAGCTAGGCTACTGCAAGGCATGAATTCCCTGGCGTCATATAAAGCTAGGTGGTTTTAGGTCTACATTATACTGGTTTGATAACAACATTGGTTTGTGCAGACCAGTCCCGTCGCCACGGGGCTTTCGTGGGCTTAGTCCCTCCAAACAAAGCTCCAAGCCCCCCAAATTGAAATGCGAAATACTATAAATAAACAGAGTTTTTGCGTTCAAGCCCCCCTGCGCAAACATTTAAGCCCCCCTACTGAAGACGTTCTGGCGACGGTTCTGGTGCAGACGATGGGCTACAGTAAACTTGTGGTGGTGGTCTCAGTGTTAGTGCCATTTTTTGCTTAAAGTTTCAAAGAGTATCTCGTCAAGTCTGACCATTCCAACTGTTCTCACCAAACGCAGCTCACCGCCTCTCAGCGCCTTCAGGTGCACAAAGAGAATGCTCTCACAGAAAGAGCGCGTTGAAAGCGAAGTGCTCGCTTGGAGATAAGCACCGTTTTGTAGAAAAAGCACATCGAAAGGAACTGCTCGGTTAGGCGTTCTTGCCCGAAAATATCGTTGGCAACACACATCACTTTACTCTGCGCAGAGATGGCTAAATATGCGCAGAGATAGCAGTTTTTGTGCTAAATCTGTCAGATATAATATTTTTACGAACGGCGCCCCATATGCAAGCGAGATCGCATTGTTCAGCAGTGCGTGGCCAGCCGCTAAACGCCGTCCGCTCCCTTATTTATGTGCAATGACATAGAACCGTGGTTTTTCCGCATTCGAAATACGCACCTGCCTTCGCTCTAATGTTGACACAATTACGTCATTTTGACGCGCAAGGACAACCACTTATTTGTATGAAACTTTACCGTAATGCATTCGTGCGTGACTGCAGGGGACAAGCTTGCAGGGCTGTGACTAACGGGATGAAACAAGTACTGCCATGCTTGACACAACGTAAGGTTCGAAACTTTCGATGTCCGCTCATTGCTGTTTGGTCACTAATACGGGAAAGGTTGATCAGGTTCGCACTCAATTTGTAGCGAAAATCAGAATGCGGGTTGTGTCTGATTGCGCGATGCCGTGCCTGTTTTCGTTTCGAATGTGGTTTTGGGTAATCCGGAACTGTGTTGATTGAATGCAGCAAAATGGCCGTGATTCCTGTCAGTTCAAGTGCTTGATGCCTATGTTTCCGGCCAGGTGTTCTCTCCCTGTACTCCTCAGAGCCGGATAACTAACAATCACATTCCAAAAGCCAGACTGCTAGAAGCTGGCAAAACTTAGCTAGAAGATCTGTTTAGTGCTTTTTATTACCTGTACCGAGTGAATACCGTGTTCGAAATGCAACTTTGTTTACGGAATTAACTGTCTGTGCAGGCAGTCCTTCAACGCCCACGATTTCCAGCGTTTTCTGGTGGAAGAACAGAAGGTATTTCGTGAGCGCTGCATGTCCTTACTGCGTTGTTGTTATTTCGGATTTTGTGACGTCACTACTACCTACAATGAGTTTGAGAAGAGAAACTCTCTTCTGAAATCTGGCCGGTTAAGATTAGACGATACCGCATTTTTCGTTGCTTATGCAATCGCTCGTATCGTGCCGCAGCACAGTGTGCCGCGAATGTAATGGTTGCATGTTAGTAAGTAGGTGTGTAATGTTGATTGCGGCTTCGACAAAACGCTGCACTGTTTTCAAAATAGATTTATTCAACTCGCTGTCAACCATGCCTTGGCCATTTCCACGTGACCGCAGTTTTCACGTGATGTAGTAGCCATCACGTTGCGGTTCTATCGGACATACCAAATATTAAAAAAATGAAAATCAACTTTGCGCTCATTAATATAGTTCAAAGTGGTTATTACCAGTCGTACTTCCTCTGCTCCTGAAGCCATCCCACTTTGATTTACTTTGTAGTCTACTTACAGTTGTTGTTAGTGACAAAGGAATGCGAAGCACTTTCCACTTTAGCTTGTTTTGTTCCGTTAGTGTTTTTATTGTATTCATTCTAGTCACCAAGCGCACATTTTTGTTATTCAATACGCCCGATGTCGCAAACTCATTTCGAAAAATGCGCTTTCACTTGAGTCAGTGAGGCATACGCTACGGAACCGGATCTGCATTTTTAATAAACGGGCAATACGCGTGTATTGCTCGTCGGCCGGAAGTACAGTGGAGAATAACAACAATGAAATTCATGTAGGCTCATAGCTGCTGATTTCGAGGTGGCTGAGATCAGCGGATCGCCGTCCGTTCGGATGCACAAGTTTTGAGCTTTCAGTGACTCTATATCAATGCTAACACATGCTTCTTTTGCAACAATCACTAGATTCACAAAAAATTTACTAGATCTGAAAAAATGACAAGATTTAAATTTTCTGTGTTGAAGTTAACAGTTTTGCTTGCGATCATTTTTTGTGTACTTTATCTCCCAAAAACAATTAGATAATTTGCAAGTTTGTTGAAACACATCATGCTGAAACGTGGAAAATCTTAGGTCGGAAACCTTCAGGTTTCTTTCAAGAGCTTAAAGCGACAACACCAAAAAAGTATTTTAGATCACTCAACCTGACATTTAATCAATATATTTCTATTGCACTGATCCTGCAAAGAAATGGAGTTAAGGTCATAGGCAGCATTCCAGCAAGTTCCAGTACAGAAGTGAAAACAACTGGAAACTGAGATAAGAAAAGATTGTTCTGTTGGTGCAAATCGTCGCTCAACGATTCAAGTAATAATTGTTTTTCTGAATAAACGAGAGTTAGAAAAGTTAGAAACAATACATCCGATCTTCTTCAAACACATACCTAGCAAAAAATCACCAGAGTATAGTGAAACGCCACCAGTGTTCTGCAACCTTAGCGGCGACCGTTGCCTATTTTGCGAGTCCTGCGCAGTGTGGACAGCAAGTTTCCTCCGCAACAGTTTCCTCCCCGACCTGTGCCATCAAACCCGCGGTGCATTCGCTGCGTGTTTGGGTCGGTCGGAGGCGGGTTGAACACTTCGCGGGTCATGCGCGAGGGCAGGTCATATATTTTTACGCAAGAAATGCTCCTGATCGTTAGTTATAGCTGCTGTCCACCGATAGCGCATTGTGTGTGGCAGAAGAAATATTTAGAAAAAAAATTATTGCATTACCACCACTAGATTTTTGGTGCAATGCGCGCATTATTTCACAGCAGCGAAGGTGACGCACTATTTCAGTGTATGCACGTAACACGAAATAAGTAAGTCTATTTGTTTAGACCAGTGGTTTTCAACCTTTTTCATGCAGCGACCCATTTTGTAACCCAATTTAACCAAACGACCCCCTTTCGAAGATTTCCATTCAGGCATATGAAATGCAGTTGTGTTTAGACAATAGAAAGTCACAATGACTAAAAAATAACCTACGATATCACTATGTTGTTGAACGAGGACTCACTTATTAAATTCATGCACATGGAAGCATCAGTGAGAGAAATCTGGGCCGTATACAACTCACTCCACAGCACAACTCATCGAAAACTAGAATAACTTCAGATATCTAATTTACAAACACAGCGCATTGTTACGTCACAAAGTTATTCGTACGTTGCCAAACGCACGCGCATCAGTACTGCAGTGGTCGTAATCACACTCAAAACTTTGTAATGGTCATAACCACACATATATCATTTTTGCCAGGTGATCCTATTATTTAGCTACGACAAAAAGTGGTTTCATACACGAAATATAAACATCGAAGAAATTATGAATATTTTATCAGAAGCTCTCGCGGCCCCTAGAAAAACGGCGAACGACCCCCAAGGAGGTCGCGAACCCCAGGTTGAAAACCACTGGCTTAGACGTTCTTTGGGATCAAAATTCTTCCAGACATTTTTGTTCGCTTTGCAGCCATCCAACTGTCAGTGCAAGTTCAACGATAGAAAGTATTAAATTCGGTTGATTTTCCTGCAAGGAAAAGTTTTGGCAGCGGGGTTGCTAACCACCGTCCAACCTTTCTTGTAACCATGTAAATCAAACTAGAGTGTTGTTTTACTAGTGGCTTTGTAAGCGGCAGGTTCAGGTTATAATTGCAGAGCTGTGCAAATTTGTTGCAACTACGATCGGCACAGCCACGCACTGACCGCGTATTCATATCTTCTTGTCCAGGAAAGCTGGGCGAACAACCAATCGTCGGTGGTCCACTACATGAGCGACTACCTGCAAGACAACAATCGACGTGGAAGCAACGTCTATTTCGACAAGAAAGAGGTAAGAACCTGCAGTCGCACGGTTTCGCTCCTGCATTTGCTCAAAAGTAAATTGGTGTAACGCTTTAGCGGATGCGAGCTGGGGAGCTTTTTTCGAGATTCACACGAAGCGCAGGAAATGCTTTCAGTTGCAAACCATCGGGAAACGTGTTGGCCATACCCCGATTTTTGTTAATTTTCCTGTTTCAAACTGGACGGAAGTTATAAGAGCAATACAAACGCTTTTTGAAAACTTGCTTCGACCAATGCGGTTCCGACATCTGCGGAGGCTGTAAAAATTCCATTCGTGCAGATCTCTGTGCTTGTTCCAGTGAAAATCTAACTGCAGCTTGGTGTTAGAACCTTTTCTTAGTTGTTTCTGAAGTTTACAGACCTTCTGTTGATCTTCATGTTTGGTGGGAGTCAAAATCGCCTCAAAGGCAACTCCAATTACCGCGAACTTGTTTTGAAGATGATCGTGGGATGCTCAGCAGTATTAGTGAAATAATTAACCTAAAACATTTTCTGCAAACCAGTGGTTTCTAATGAAGATTTTTCCGGGATTGAACAGATTTTGGAACTATCTCTTTTTGTAATGCGATCGAACTTTGACCTTTTTAAGCATTGGACAAAACTAAAAGAAATCGTGGCAACCGGATGAAAATAATTTCGATCGGAATCGTGTTGTTTCGCGTTTTGAAGGCTTCGATCGGTAACAAACATAGGCCATTACAAAAATCGCTTCTATGCAAATTTGAGCTGATCTTTTCGGTAGGTGCGTTGTGACGTGCTTTCGTTTTTCATTGCTGACATGACGTCAGTTGAAAGCTTCGGCTTGACCCGGAGACTTCCTTGATTGAGTCAACCGCGACTTTGTTTGCGTAATAATAGGCGAGTGCGGCCCCTCTAGTTTTGCATGCACTTAACCCGAATGTACCTCACGTGCCGCCGCTGTTCTAAGGATGCCAAGCTAACAAACGTCACTCTCAATGCGATGACTGTTAATGATGTTGTGTAGAAGTCGTGTTGACCCACACTGCACGTGTTGGTGCTTGAAAAGCTCAATTGACGTCGATAGAGCGTAAAATGCCGTTGAAGCGCATCGTTGGCAGCGCAGCATACTTTCAGGGAAAACACGACCGGGTAGAAAAACAGACGAGATTTGAGCTTTTTTAAACATTGTTCATATCCTGTTAAATTCGGGCTAGCATAGTGTCCACTGCAATCGTTTTGACCGTGGCGTTCTCTTTAATACTTAATCAACTTGCCTGAATTTGAGTATGTCAATCTTGCAGTCGCTTGCATGTTCTGGTGCCGTCCGCGAAATGCATGTAACAAACTTCAAACTGCAGTTGACAACGTTTATACAAAACGTACCGAGTAATGTTCCTGCACTCACTCGATTCGATGTCCCTGTGAAACTAACTTGGACGGCATGATATTTACGGTCGCTTCTGGCTTACAGGCTGTTTTCATGTGAGGTTTCGTAAAATATCCCTGTTTGCGGATTCATCGGTAACGTGATTTCAGGAACAAAGTTCGCCTCTTTTCTCACCTGCGTCGCGTTCATATTTTTATGTTTTAATGAAAGGTTTTTGAAACACTGTTCGCTGGACTGCCACACCTATTTCTTAAGACCATTTTCTTGCTCTCACAAAGGAAAGAGCGGGTACCAGCAACCTTGCGCGAATTGCTTTTAATGTAGCAATGCGCGTTGCGCGCAATGCGAATGCATTTTTGAGCCTGGACTGCAACAGCATCGCACCGTGATTGCGACCGTGAAGCGAACAAGTTCCGGGAGAGTTTGGTTGCCGTTCAAGAATTGGGTTGTGACCCGAACTCGAGCTTTTCGCAATTCGATACCGATGGTGCTACAGCGATACATTTCCAGCCCTTACTCTTTTAGTGCGTATCCAACTGGTACGAATATTTGGCCTTTTCCAGCAATCATAAGGCTTTCTTTCGTTGCGCATCAAACAGAAAGGAACAAATTTGCGTTGCTGCGGCACTTCTGCTATCATTCCGTGTTTGGAATTGGTGTTGGACGCAAAGAGACATTGGGGTTGTCTGAGCCAGTGGTTCTTACTCAACTCGTGGCCCAGTTCTGCTGACAGTTTTTAGTGGAGGCCCACTTAATGTATTGCGGCGAAATGACTTATTCACTCGCAATGCAATCAGTAACATCAACATCCAATCGATGTCACGCAATCTAATAAATAATACGGAATTGTCATATGCGTTCTAACTATAGAAACAGCTGTTTTCTGGACCGTACAAAGAATTTTATATTCTACTGTTCAAACTGACCGGCTAAGCTAGGGGTGTACAGACCTTTTGCTATTGACGGCCGCATTACTTTTATTTATATGAAGTACGGCCGCCAATGAGTTCGAGTTATTTGTATGAGATACGTTTAATTAAAGAATAGGTTTTATCCGGTACATGTCATTTACTTGTGCCTAAAAGTATAATAAAATGTCAAACATTTTAACGAAATTATTAGAAGAAAAGTTTGGTCGACTGATTTTCTTGCCTTGCGTTTGTTTTGCTTCAATATACGCCAGCACGGCCGCCAAATCTTATATTTTAAATTGCCTGCGGACGGCCGCAAATTCCGTTAGCGAAGGCCACGTATGGCCGCAGGTTGTGCGCCGTCAGGCTGAGCGGTAGTAGGGTTGATTGAGCACTTGCCAACAAAGCTGGAAAGCGGGTTTCGATTCCGGTTCATACCGAAGACTTGGAAAGCAGTACTTGCCAGCTCGGCGCTGACATGTGTGGGTGGGTGCAAACAAACAGTTCACGCGCGGTGCTGCAATAATCGCCTCGCCACCAGCGCAGCGTTCCCTGCGAAAGCAACTGCGTGGCCCACAGCGCAAGCAAGCGGAAATGGGCGCCGCAGACCAGTCGTGCCACTCGAGAAAAGAGTACAAAAAGCGCGTGTAAATGAAACTGAACTGAAGTGAACTGTTCAAGCTACAAATGTTTCCAAATGTTTCCATGCTCGACACGCTCGATATTCGTTTTGTACACTGCGGCATTTGACCTGTTTCGCAGCCCGCCTGAAACCACTTGTGCGCCGCCGACCAGTTCGAAAGCGCTGGCGCGAGCTCTCTTAGTAGGAATTAATTTGCAGGAGATACGCTCTTTGGAAACAAGCATTCGGTCATGACTGGCGGTTGAGGATTCTGACGTACATGTATAGCCGATTCACTGAACTTCCTGTTTGTGTTTTTTTTACTCGCGGTATTATCGTATACCGCGTAAGATGGTCATCCTTTTTCTGGCATCACGTCTGGAAAAAGCATTTTTTGATGAAAGTCTTGATGGAATCGATTTCATCGCAGTGTTGTGCATCAGTTGTTTCTTTTGTCGGCAAAACTAATGGGAAAAAAACTACTTTTTGTGATACTTGAACAAAGACAACACCTCCAAACGTTGTGCTTGTTACTTCACAGATGGTCGCATACCTTTTCTCCAAGGAGAACTCCCTTTGGGATAAGAAGCACATTAAAGATCCCGACCCGGCGTTGCTCGACTACCCGCTCTCGCAATATTGGATCTCCTCCTCCCATAATACGTGAGTTCATGTATTATTGAAGGAACGCTTGTCGTGTTTCGCATTTCTTCTCGCATTCGTGACGTCTGCATCCGGGTACTCGTCACTGCCAGGATGCCGATTAATTAATTATTAATCGCAGGTGACCTTGTTTTGAGGCCAACCTCTTTAGGCAAACGTGTTTTAAACCTTGACCGGTGCGGCTTCTGCGTTTTGTCTGCTGTTGCTCCGGACGTTGTTGCCTGATTCTTGTTTCGGCCTTTCTCGCTTTGACTGTGGATTTTCTTCGGAGGTTCTTTCAGTCCGAACGAGTTCGGTTGTTTTTTGCTGTTGTTGTTGTTGTTGTTGTTGTTGTTGTTGTTGTTGTTGTTGTAACCTTAAGCTGCACATATATGCCAAACTGCTATTACGTGTGGTTTAATATCTCCACACACACAGCGAAGTACAACTCACGTGCACATGACGCATGCATGGAACACACAGACAGACGAAAGAACACGAGCACGGATGGCGCTTACACGGTACTATGTATGTAGTGCCGCTGTAGAGTGCTGTGATAAGCTCCAAGCAGACCGATTCACAACATGTATGGGGGAAATGATGGGGTTACGAAGGACCAGGGGTCGTTTGGGCAGTAGTCCTCCCCAGTGCAAACCTTGCTTGTCGTGTACAGGGAGCAGTTGGTTGATTAAAATAAGAAAAAGTCTGATGCTACAAGACAGGGGTTCACAACCTTTCCCTGACCATGTACCCCTTCAGCATTTCAATAGACAGCATGTGCCGTCAAAATTTCGTATGACAAAATGACTGACTAAAATAAACAAAAATCCACTGAATTTTTAATAAAACTTTTATAGTATATGAATATATTTTTCCTATCTATTGCTAACCTTAAATGTACCCCTTCAGATAGGCAGATGTACCCCAGGGGAACACATGTACCTCAGGTCGGGAACCCTTGCTATGATATTTTACATGCGCAATTGGTTTATAAGTTTAATGGGAGTAAAATGCGATTCAGGAAAATTTACGCCGCCAGAAGATATTAGTAACATTTGGTGATGGCTAGAGATGGAAATGCGTCATGAAGGTGGTGGACAGTTTAGGAACGAGGCGTGCAGCCGTTCGATTGGGAAACTGATTTTCGGCCGATATGATGATCAACGCATGGGAACGGAAATTCGCTTACTGTTGTGTAGGTGCACAGTTTGCAATGTTCGCAGTGCGATTGGAGACAACAGACACACCAGTACATGATTATATCAACCAAATGCTGTAATCCTCTACGTTTGCTGCAATGTTTACACTGTTTTAAGCCAATCATGTGCAACAGCCGACTTAAAATGTTTGCTACTTCCCAATATGCTGCCTGGGCGCTAAGCTAGCAGCGAGGAGTATTTGCTTCAGTGCTAATCTCGGGCCAGACGTCTTTGTTTAAACAGAACGCATGAAGTGACTTGCAGTTTAGCGATTTTTTGACTGTCAATTAACGAGGTAAATCTCAAAAACGACAGAAAAGACGTCCAGGTACAAGATAAATGATATATGTTCGTTTTTTTTGGTTGAAAACTTGTTCCAAATTGGAAGCCGCACAATTCTTACAAAGAGTGGCGTTACTGTTTATGTGATAAATATTTCTGCACCTCACCTGACAATAGTTGCCCCGGCCCGACACTCCCGTTTTCTGTCACTGTAAGTGCAAGCCACAACGGCTGCTTTGCTATGTCTGTTCATCAGTGTTCTTAAAAACATGGATACAGTATATCGGCCGCTGTGATTTTTTGTCAATGATTTGTTTTCCACAAATGTGCCTGTTGCTCCCTGTGATATGTCCGCCGGAAATATCCAAATCATTTCCGTGATTCTGTCTTGCCACTTGCAAACTTACAAACGACCGATTTTACCTTCACGCAAAGACGCCATCGCCTGCTGTCCGCCGAACATGTTACGTAACGCTCCAAAGCTTTGGCACCTTACGATCTTCTTTATGACGATTCGCAGAGTCGCGCGACGTTGTTGCGCGATCGCGGCCTCGTTTCGTCGAGCGACGATTGTATTCAAAGTAATTCCGCACCGGATCTGCGCTCACGGCGCGTCACTAATCCGTTGTCGGATGTGAATAACAACGCTGCTGTTGGCTTCCTTCTCTCCCCGTGCCGCTTCACCAGGATTCGCCGAAGTGCGCGCCAAAGAAAAGCATGCTTCGTTGGCAGCTGCTACGATCGGGCTGCGCTGAAGCTCTTTCTGCTCGTGCGTGTCGCGGCGATGTAATAATGAGGCTCTGTGCGGAACACTGACAACTGCCGATGTGTGAACTTTTCAGCGAAGCTGAGTGTCTGGTCCTCTGCGTCGGCGGGAAATTGGCATTTTGTCCATGTCGGCCACTTCTCGTGATTTGCTTGCCTGCGCTTGCAAAGCACGATTTGTTTATTGCTCGAGTTCGTCGAAAAGAAAAAATGACTGGTGCTACTATAGCGAGAGGTCTTCCACACAACAGCTTGAAGTCTACCTCCCCTTGTTACTAAAGCGTGAGGTCTACCGCTGCATTATAGGAAGAAAGCTAACAATAAACATGTCATCATGTATTTCCATACATTTATTCTAGCGATACACACTTCGTGCATCTTCTAAAAATGACACAAATAGATCATTGGAATTTTTTCTCATCGTCTTCCAGCAAAAATGAACCATCAATTCTAAACGCCTTCTCAGGTATTTAAGCACGTTCCCGTTTTATAAGGTGGCACATTCTTCCGAAACTTTAATGTGGTTCCTCGTTTGTGAGAAAGTAAAAGGTGATTATTGCTAATCAGGTTAGACATGCTACTACCCCGACAGAAAGTATACGTGTTTGAACGTAGATGTTCTAACCGCACACTTCAGTCGAATTCACGTCGTATACCTTAATTTGCTGGCTAGCATTACGTGTCTTTGAAACTTCACCACCTTCAAATATTTGATGTGTGGTGTCGAAGACTGGAATGTATAATCCAACCTATGCTTTGTCAAAGGAATGTTCTGATGGATGAAATCTCGAGCCGAGTAGTAAACCTTTGACGACGAAGTACGCAGTGTTTGAAAACGAAGTTATGTGGTTATGTAGAAAACTTCAGTGCCGCATATAAAACGTGCCAACAAAACTTTGTTCTCAATGAGCAAGCGTCGTCATTAACTTCAGTTATGAGCAGTCTTCCTGCGTGTTTGGTGGTGGCGCCCACTCACTGTTTCTGCTATTTAGTTCGAAGCGCTTCGTTTGCTGTTTGTCACGTAACTCTGGCAATAATTTCGCTCGTGAAACGAAACGGACCGGTCAGCTAACTTTTCGGATTGAGTTGTGAAATTCGTCAGCTCAGCCATGGGTGTCGTAAGGATTTTTTTCCAGGGGGGCAATAGTGGATTTTTCCTGGGGTGGCTGAAAGGATTTTTCCTGGAGGGGGCCAACAGTGGTGAAATTTCATTTTGCCCACTCTAAACTAACAGAACAACCTTATTTTGCTAAAAATTTAACAGGAAAATATCAAATTTTATAATCCAAGGGGGTGGCAATGGCAAGCCCACCTAGCATCCCTTTCCGATGTCCATGAGCGCAGCTCAAAAGTACGATTCTGGTCTTTCTCTGTATTTGACTTGTATGAAATATACAAAAAGAGATATTCCGCTGCTAGTATTTTATCTATTGATGCTGTCACCGCCGACGCCTGGTTTTGTGACGGT
>Ga0210059_1007516_pt1 | contig 17305 bp, 11 predicted proteins | sample Ectturendosymbi2_FD_188042 | JGI IMG/M metagenome (GOLD analysis project Ga0210059, IMG submission 188042) | Ecteinascidia turbinata endosymbiont from Florida, USA - Sample 2 (SPAdes) (version 2) | ecosystem: Host-associated > Tunicates > Ascidians > Unclassified | place: Key West, Florida...
GCGCCCCTCTTTGTTTACACTGATCAGCTATTGTGCCATTGTATTCTCATTTGCTCTAATGTTCACTAATGGTTGGTTTACTGCATGCGATGGCTTTTATGGTGCTTCTGCTTATTGGCTGAGTCACATGAAACAATAAACCATTACCATTACCATTACCATGAAAATAACCTGTGCGTGAACCACTAATGCGTTGCAACTGCGCAGTGTACTTTTCTGTCACCGCCTCGAAAATTTTGGAAGACTTGCAAAACTATAGTAACTACAGCAGGTTATACGTAATAAGTAATTAAAGGAACTGCTCAATCTCACAAACCATTCTTCTTCAGCAAATGACAAAATCCAAATCCACTCCGGGTCCGGTTCTTGTTAAGAAAATCTGAATCCGGTTCCTGCCGGACGCAGCCGGAGTGTGGATCTAAAAATACAAAATCCAGTCCATGCACACCTCTGGTGCATAGCTGGTGCGAGAGAAACTTCCGCACATTTTTCGAACGGTCCTCTCTAGCTAAACCCAAATGCGGTCTTTGGTCATGCGCGTCGGCACATGCTCGAAGGGTTTGTTTAGTTTCTGCATTTAATGGCAGTAACTGCGGAAACTATATTGTCAAATAAGCCAGTGGTGCGATTCACACAGAAACGTTTGCTACTGGGATACCACGGAAGGCGTTGTTGCAGGCACAATTGTGTGGGAGACCCTTGCGATAAGTTTACTTCAGGGGCCGTCACGCGGCAATCAATACACCTGAAACGCTATGTCTTGTGCTATCCATTTTCTTTACGGGACGGGAGGGAGGATGTTTTTCGTCCTTAATACTGTATTGCAGTGTGTTTCGGAGTTTTATTCGCTTTCGAGCGGTTTGATAATATTTAACTTTTTGTACGAAATTTACTTGGAAAGTTTCTGCGGAAGGTTAGAAAAACTTGGCATTTCATTGATTTGCACAAACGTTTCAGTAAAGGTTCCAAATTGGTTGACTTGGGCCATCAAGCTGTTTTTCTTAGTATTTCATGCATTATCTTTACTGTTAAAAATTATTGAAAATTTGGTTCTGTGTTTATTTTTGGTGGGTTGTGGTTAAAAAGGACCAGAACCATCGTACACTTTGTTCCTTACGTGTGTGAGGTCCAGAAACACTGTTTACCCTGTTCCGTAAGGATGCGATTGGTCGACATCGTGATGCTGACAAAAATGATAGCATGTGATAACAAGCTCGTGAAATGATAGCAGGCTCGTCTGAGGCGCGCAAACCCACAAACCTCACGGTGAAAAAGCCCAAATTGCAATCTTGGGAGAATGTCGGACGTAAACTGGATTCCAATCACTGACAGCCTACAAAGTGTTTGTGAGAACCATTTGGCATCTCCACGGCCAAGCATCTAATATTGCTAGATCCATCAAAGATCAAAATGGTGTCTTACTCATAAATGAGGACTTTCTGAGAAGAGAGTGTTTCAAAAATCTTTCAAACGCCATCATTGCACCCGAAATCATCCTACTGCAGCTGCAAAAACATTAAAGGTTGCAGGTTTGCAGGTTATGACGAAATCCGTCGTGAAGCGCTCAAAACCTTGAAGCGAGGAGTTCCTTGACTGCTTCGTGTGTGTCAAGTAACCTGGTGTTTTGGAAAGACTCTGAAAGATTGGCAAACTGGGGTGATCATCCCACACACAAGAAGTGAGACAGGAAAGATTGCACCAACTACCGGTACATATATCTCTCTAATCACCCTCTCTGGAATAATGTGTATGCCAAACACTTTGATGAGGGAAATCGCAAATAACTGAACAAAAAGTGGAGGATACGCACCCCGAGTCAATTTGGTTGGAAAGCTGTATGATCAAGGCTTGCTTTTCCCGGACAATTGGGTACTGTTTGCAAGCTGAACCGAGTCTCTAGCATACACTTGATCGGTATTGAGCTGCCTGCGACCAAGTGGGAACAAATGTAACACAAGAAAGACTGATGTACCACATCTCTCCAGAAACCCAAGGCTATACATGCTGCAAGTAAGCGGCAATAAACTGTGGCAGGTGGAGAATATCAAGTAACTTGAGTTGGTATTCACGAGTGATGCAGACAGGTCAAGAAGATCGATGCACAAATTGGTAAATGCAAACGCAGTTCTGCGTGAGCTTTGTCATTCTGTCGCCAGGAAACGGGTGCCTCCAAATATCGCAAAGATGTCAATCTTCAAATCGATCTTTGTTCTGATCTTCATCTATGATAATGAATCTTGTGTAGCGACAGAAAGAGTGCTATCTCATGCACAAGCGGCTGAGACTCAAGTTTTCGTTACGAAGACTTCACGGCGTACCAATTCTCACCAGATTGCGCAGTACTGAAATTCGTGATGTCCTGAACGTCTAGCCACTTATAATCTGAAAAGAAAGATTTGAGCTAAGGTGGTTCGGCCACGTGACCAGAATACCAAGAAAGATTTACGAGACACGTCCTGCTGGGTATACCCACGGGAAAGCGCCTTAGATGCATGGTCATTGGAAGGATTTTTTCCAGGAAGGGCCACGTGTATATTTTTCCAGAGGTTGGCCAAATGTGTTTTTCCAAGAGGGGTCAAGAGTGGTGAAATTTCATTTTATCCTCACCGAAACTAAGAAAAAAACGCTTTTGCACCGAAAAGGTAATAGAAAAATTTGACCTTTCAAAATTCATGGAGGGAAAGGCACAGCCTAACATTCCTTCCACGTCGATCTCTGCATGTGGTCCAAGGAACAGGTTACTTGACTACAATTCGGAGCTTGCTTTGTTCCGCCTTCCTGTAGAGCAGCAGAACTATTTGATATTGCCGAATACTGATGTATTTCGAGTCCTCTCACGGTTGCTGCCCCCACGCCCCCCATATACAATGTGGGTGTAAAAATGATTGAATGCTTTTTCTCATATTCCATTGTTAGTTTATTCATACTTTCATGTTTCATTCGTTGTAAGGTGTTTTGTGAAAATTAAGCACAAATATGTCAACATCATCAAAAGGTTTTCTCAATCGTAACAGTGACAAATGTTGCAAATATGCTACATTCTAAAAACGGGGAGGTGCACACAGGTCCATAACCCGGGGGTGTCCCCTGCAAATATTTCGCCCCCATGGAAAAATGTGTTTGACATTGTTCAAAACTATTGGACATACAGTTTAGTTTAAATTTGAGCCACTTTCAGAAAACTCTTTGCCTCTCTTGGTATCCCAAGCTGGTTACGGGCCTGGGTGCACATGAAAATATTTTTCGTGCATGCAATAGGTTTGCACATGCCATAGTTGCCACCAGAATCAAGAAATGCATTTTTTGCACAAACATTTGAATATGTCCGGATAGGTTCGAATTTTCGAAATACTTTGTTTTTTACTGGTTCCGGTGGCTCCACCTATGGCATATCATCCAGAAACCGACAAGGACCAATTGACGTGTTTGCACCTATAACCTGCGTTGGTCGCGCTACAGTATGGAGGTATCAACACTATAAGAGTTTGCTGAAGACTGCGTTTCTATATTTCTGGAATATATTACATGCCACGGGCCCCTTGAGAGAAAATATGTGTTATATAATACGTCTTTACGGCTTAATACTTTTGTGTAGGTGTATTTCATTACCGATGGTGAAGATCCGATCTACAAACAAAGACTGGGTAAGGCGTTCAGTTTCACAAAATCTGTTGCTGATGATTTATTTGCTGTTCATTGAGGCAAGATTCATTTAACTTGAAGTGGTATGTTTACATTTTTGCCTAAGATTACATGGGATGTCTCAGAATCATGATTCCCAAAACGGTTCTATGGGACATAGGCCTACGTTTTTTCAAAGAGTTGTGGTGCTCAAAAAATAACTATATTACAGTTTGCCTCTCTTCATGTTGTTTTTGTAGGTGACCATCTGATCGCTGCAAAATGTGGGAGGACGCACGGCTTGTAAGAAATTGCTTCACAATTGTTTTTTGGATCTTGCACAAGAAATTTATTCAACAAACACGTAGAATATTGAATATGTTTTAAAATAACAAATATTTGCCAGAAGGTGCAGACATTTTTAAACCATGATCAACCATGAAACAAATTTGTCAATGTTTTGAGGTATCTTCATAACATTTGGGTAAAGTTTGCCTAAACTTCTGGCTGGAACCGACGACATTTTCCTTGGAAGATGCGTCGCCAAATCTTGTTAAGATGACTGTAATTACCATGATCGTAGTTTGCTAATCACACAAATACTCCGTTTGGAGTTGTCATAAAGTTGGGCATATTGTTGATGAATTTTTATATTAAGTGGATCTATGACATCAATTACAGTACTCCAAACGTTTAACGTTTTTACTCAAAACAACATCATACATCAAATCGATTTTGATAAGAACAAATCGGGGCGTTGCCTGCAATAGGGCTTCCCAAACTTTGTGGGTCACGGACCTACGTTTGTGAACCTTTTTGTTTCACGGACCCCAATCGCATGTATCAATTTTACGCCCAACCAGTGTTGGAAGATAAATAAACGGAAGAGAAATGGAACTGAACAGTGTTTTCTTGTACAACACTGACAGGATCAGTGGGACAGATAGGTTTGCTTCTTACTGCAAAATTATCAATTCTTGTAGAAACAGTTTTTTGATTGCGGATTTTGACATAGCGCAACAACCAACAGGTATGATTTCAGAATGCTGCGAAATCATTTCAACCACATCCCAATTGTTTTATAAGACAGGTTCACCACAATGCTTGGACCACTGTCGACCATTGGTAATTCTGCAATTTTCTCGGATCAATCTTACGCCGCATGGATTTTCCGCCCAACCACCGATAAATCAGAATAAAAAACTGGGAGTGATCTCATCACACGCGATCTTTCCCTGCTGGCGATAGACCATGCAGACATGGGGAAATCGTAATCGATTGCAATTGATTACAGTTTTTTGAGTAATCGTAATCAATTGAATTGACCAAAAATGAAATGTAATCGTAATCGATTGCATTTCCAATGTAATCGTAATCGACGTTTAGTTTGGCGAATAAACTTGGAAATCTTCACCCTACATCATTGTGCGCTAAAAAAACATGGTTGTCGCGGCTGGGTTTCTTGCTTTTTCATCATTTGCTATGGATATGTTTCAGGGAAGACCATTTCACGTCTGCGTGCGTTAAATCCTGAGATTCCAGCCGGAAGCACGTTTTCATCGAATTCTCGCTTTGTTGCAACTACCCTTCCTGTTGGCCGCCAGAAGTAACGTCGTGAGTCTAGTGAGACGTAGCAACAAAAAGAAGAGCTTCACTTACAAACCGATAGACACTTCGGCAACAGAATAGCAGGACTTTACGAGAAGTGCTGTTTTTATTGATTCATATTTAGAGTGAACTTATGAATGTAAGTGCTGGAGTAGGCTATGTAAACAACTAGTACAGTAATTTATATACAGTAGATTAATTCATTTTCAGAGGAATATGATACTTTAATCCAAGACGAAGGTAATTGTGCACAACACTTATAACTAACATGTCATCCGTGATCCACCAGATACTGCTAAAAAAACTCAACGAAACCAGTGAGGTTTCGTTGACCATTGACGTTTGGTCCAATCCACAGACGCGCAGCTGTATTGATGTCACTTTTCATTTCATTTCAAATTAAAAGCTGCACAATAATATGCTGACATGCAGACGATCGTAACCCGTACTTAGAAGAAATAGTCAGCAGTTTTAAAATTATTAACAAACGAATTTTCAGCGTTGCTGAACGAATGTTCAGCCTGATAGATGCCATTTGACTGATAAATATTTGACGCGTTGATGTTTATCAACTGTAACAAATAATTTGAATATTATTCATTTTTTAATTATTATTTAAAGTGTTTGTTGCACTGGGGTACTTGATTGGAGGGATGAGGGTCGATTTGACTCCGCTGGCCAGCTAAATGTAAAAACTAGCCCCCCACTTAGTTTATATTTCGGTTTTGGTATTACTTTGGTTTTCAGTAAGTTGTCGTCTTTTTGTGTTTTCGGAGATTTACCGATGATTTGGGATTTCAGCATACCCATCCACACCCGGATTCACCATTATTTCTCAAGTTTTTTTTCTGAGTGTTGACTAGCAGGTCACCTACAAAGGCCAGTTAGCCTCTTTCAGCCAAGTTTCCCCTCTAGCTCAATTACGCCACAGGTTTGGTGACTTCACGAAGATCTCCTTACAGGATTATTGTAATTTTTTCCGGTGCTTGATCCTTAGATGTTAGTAATTTCGTTTATTGCATTCAGCAATATCGTATGTTGTCTGAAAATATGCTTTCATCAAATCTTGTAAATGGGTTTTTCGTTCTGAAGATGTTTTAAAACAAATGTAATTGCGATTGTAATCTTGATTACTTATCGATTGAATTTGTGCTGTAATCACCCCACGTCTGAGATCATATGATTGAATATTACTTGACAAACTTGGATTTACTACGTGACAGACTTGGAATGCGATGCTTAGTGTTAACAACTTTTGACTGCGAAGTGGTTGACGCAACAACCATGACAAACAGCTGCAAAACCTTACGAAATTCCTTCCATTACAAATCACTGCGGTAATTATTTGTGAAAGTGCATATACTGTAAATTGTGTATGTTCGACGACTTTTTATTTCTTTATCATATCTTCATGGATCCCATGTGCAGTCGTAACGTGCCCCAGTGGTCAGATGATTCAATTTATGACACCCCTGTTCGATAACGTATTTGCCTAATAGTCATTCGCTTTCCCCGGTGTGCACTATAACATGAAAGGCTCCACCGTCGTTCCCGCAGAGCGATAGCAATACTTTATGTGAGGTCAATGTTGGCAAACATGGCAGACTTCGACTGTTTTCGTCCATGTTGGCAGACTTCGTCAATGCTGGCAAACATGGCAGACTTTCTCCTTTACCTGTTAAAATTGATGTTTATGTTGAGTTGATACGAGTTCGGTTCCTGTAAGGTTAAAATAACCCAACGGGATTTGCAGAAAGTGTGACATTATTGTGTCGTCTTTGCAGGATGGATTTGTGCTGCAAAACGGAAATGGAGTACGTAACTGCCAGAAAAGTAGGGGGTGGAAGGTGATTATGCGTCTTGAACCATTGTTGCTAGACATTATGCGGCTTTCTTGGTACCACAGTAACACAGCATACGCAACGCCCTTGGCCGTTTGATGTCAATGATTTTCAATTTGATTAACTTTATGTTGCTCGGTTTGTCAATATCAATGTTCTGGAATTATGTACGTTGGCATTGTCGACCGTTACAAAAGTGCGATTGTTCACTTGCGTTGTGACATGCTTTTGACAGTGGCCAATAATTAAGTCATGTTTCTTTGGCCCGCAATTCCATTGGAGCAGAACCAGCGTTTTAATTTTGAAAAGTTTCTTGCAAATAGCACTTGACATTTCGTGGTATTTTTTGCAAGTACCAAGTAAGATAAATGCTCATTATATACCTACATGCAAAGCTTAAACCACGCGCATACGATAGCTTGCTGCGGCTCTGCGGTGCAATCGTATTTCCGATTGTTGTAGTAAAAATTGTTGATGAATTGATTGATTTATGAGCTTTTCAGACGTGGTTTTGTTGCAACAAGTAAACAGCTGTCAGATTTTTTAAAGACGATTTTGCCAAACTTTTCATCAGGCTTGGGTTTCTCCTTTACTTGTTAACTCCAAATACATTGGTATTCTTTCCAGCTATAAGTGGTGGTGCCACTTCGACGATGATTCATACGTTAACGTTCCGCGTTTGCTGGAAATTTTGAATCAACACAATTCATCAGACACTGTGTACATCGGAAGAAAAAGTCGTCCGTTCATGCCGGCACGTAAAACGAAACGCCATTGCACGGGTTTAACTATTTTTGAAAGCTTTTCAAAATTGTAAACAGTCACAATACAAAGGAAAGCCGATCAAAGCGATTTTTGGAACCGGCGGTGCAGGGTATTGCCTTACAAAGCAAGTCGTGGATAGAATGACTCCATGGATGGGGTAAGTTTTACCTGATTGTGAAAACTTTTCCTTTATTCTCACAGTAGCGTTAAAGATGTTCTAACATGTTTTATACTTTCTTATGTCTGATCACACAGAGATTCAAAGTTTGGCCAAATCTGTCGTGATGTGGATATGGCTTACGACAGCTCTCTTGGTTTTATTGTGACTGAGTGGCTGCAAGTTCCTCTGACTGAATCGCTGTTTCTGCATTCACATCTGCAACAAATGAAAACTATTCCACTAGCGGATTTGACTAAACAGGCAATTTTATTCAACTTGATTCCCATCTTCCATCTTGGTGCCTGCGTGTGTTAAATGCGTTTAATTTAGAATTGTGCCCTGTATTCACAACTGAATGTACATTGTGCCCACTATTCACAACAAAGGTTTAGAACAGACCTGCACAACACACAAAGCTCAAAGGACCATATTGATCAACATAAGTTTGCTGCGGGCCACAAAAGTCCATTTCGTTGTAGTTTGAAAGAAATTCCGAAACGAAATTTGATTATGCGGTTTAAGCCACAAAAATAGCGAAAGTAATTCGATCACAGTTTATTTCACAGGGGAAACTAGTTTTGCATTAGGCGCCTAAAGGTGCGAAACCAGTTTTCTTGTGAAATAAACTGTGATCGAATCACTTTCGCCAGTTTTTGGCTTCTTCGTCGTTTGAACCAGTTGTATCCACTGCCTGGCCGCACTAGATTTCGGGGCAGGCGTTGGGCTGCCATTCAATTGTGTCATCATAAAGGACTGTCATGCCGTGCAATCAATGAGGAGGTTGATGGATTGGACATTCGAGAACGACATGGTCGACGGTTTATTCTTCTGCGCCACACTCACAGGTCGCATAAGGTGCCATATCTCATATGTGCAAGCAGGAGCGGGAAGCCCCGAGCGGCAATTGCGCAAAGCTTCACACTGTGGCAGCAAGCAACAATAGAAATCACATGCCATGATCACTCTCATATTGCTTGTTCGCGCCACATGTACTGTATATGGGTTTTGTTCGTCGCACACATCCCGTTCGTGAATCGCACATTCAAAGCAACGTCAACGGAGAGGTTGCAACAACATCCCTCTTTTAACAACGAACCACACCGATCGACGTTCTTTTTGCGACCTTCCCATCCTGGTCATAGCACGACTTTGTTGACGTGTCCCTGGGCCCGGTCCCCTCCTAAATCCGGCGTTGGGAGCAGATATCCAATGGCCATGGCACGGCGTGATAGAGACAGTGTGGCGCCTTTGCGACGAAGCTCAGCAGGTTGAGTGCCTGCGAGGAAAGGAAGGTTGTCCACAGGTGCAGGACGCAGGCATCCAGTCACAATTCGCAAAACGTCGTGGATGGTAAAGTCAATGAGGCGGGTGTGAGCACTGCGTCACCAGACAGCAGGGCAGTGCTCTGTTGTTGAGTGGATCAGGACTAGTGTGGCGGTTCGCAACATTGCTGCTCTGCAAACCCAGCCAAAGCAAACAAACCGCCTCAAGAGTGCGGTGTGTGCTTTCATCATTTGTGAAGTTACTTGAGGTGTCGGCGATACATGAGCGACTTGTCCAAAGTTACTCCAAGGTATTTGGTTTCGGAACAGAATGGCAGGGTTTGTTGTTGTGGTTTTACTTTCAGTTCACGTTTAGCTTCCTTGCTGTTAGGGTGTAAGACTGCCGACCCCGTGTTTGGAGTTCTGAACTTTAGCTTCCAGATCTGGAGGTATTCACTTGCGGTTGAAACGTCTTTTCTGAGCACCCCTTCCACTGCCTGCCAGTCTCCATCAGCATGCATGATTGCAAGATCGTCAGCGTACGCATACTTTCTGGAGACGATGTTTGGCAGGTCAGAGATGTAGATGTTGAATAGAAGGCGTGCCAGGACGAATCCCTGTGGGACGGCGTTCTTGAAGCAGTGTTGGGGCTTACAACTATGGAAAAACGTATATGTGCAAGTTCTAATCATCGCAGAAGTATGAAAGCAGGCAGGTTCCTCAGAAGCTTGCCCCGAGTCTAGAGTTAGTTCTGTTCTTAATTATCCGAACCGCACATTATGCAACTTTTTCTGCAATTGAAAATGCTCTCGCGGGCCGTATGTTGTGCAGGCCTGGTTTAAAATCTGCCCACTGTTCACAGAATATGCGCACTATTCACCACTGAATCTTAGATTGTGCCACCTGTTTGCAACTAAAGCTTAGAACGTTCCAACCATTCGTACATCTCTTAAATATGTTGACTACTATTTTTGGTTTCATTAAAGATGCGAAGGCTCAGGTGGGTATTCACCAACAACCTGGACATTTTCTGCAAAATTGCATTATTTTAGTAGAGAAATAACCCTATGCATTTTATAAGGGGATATGATTTGCATCAGACATGGCTAAAAATAGCGCTTTCCATAAAGATCCTTTTCCAAAATGTGCTTTTGGAAAAGTGCTTTCGAGCAATGTTTTCAAACGTTTTCTATTTCCTGATGATCGAACAAAATTGTAAATGCTTGATGCAACCGTTTTGATAAGATATGCTTTGGGTGTTGATGGCTTATTCCGCGCAAAGGAAGCTTGAGACGGGAATTCGTTCAAAATATTCAATATATTCTAAGTCATCTGAACCACGATGCTTGCTTCGCAGAATAACTGTGTTTCAACATAAAAGCCTTAACGCAGCTTTGAGATTCCGAGTGTTAAAATACTTCCAGCTATCGGGATTGGGAATGGGGACAAACGACCGTCTCGTTTTGCAGGCTTCCCTCAGCTACAAGATGAAGAAGGACTATGCAAATGTGATTTCGCTTCCTGAAGAGAAAGCAGCTTTCAATATAACCATGGATCCAACGAGAATATTATCGGGTCACTGTTTAAACTTTCCTAGAGCGGACATCTGCCCTTAATTTCATCGCTTCCAGAATCTAACTGCAACACGATTGGTGCTTGCCTGCACGACGGAGGTCATGACTGGAAACCGCGCCACATTTGTACAATTTGCAATCAAACTTAATTTTTTGAAGTTTATTATTTGCTTTTGGAAAACTGTGTTCTCAGAATTACTTTGCATCTACTGCTTTTCCAGTGAATCCTCCATTTCCAGTGCCATGCGTACTGCATTTCATCCCCAGTACAGAAATGCAGATAATTCATAAAGTTCTTTCGGGTAAGCTACGATGTTTCACAAGCAATGTGATGCCCATGCGAAATTCACGATATCACTATACCTCTACACAATTATAAACTAGCTGCATACGCATTCCTCCTCGGATTTCGACGATAAATTGTAACTTGTTTGCCGTGAAAACAACACAAAACACTTTGCATCACGTTCGTAAGCGGTATGCGTACAAGAAAGATTTATAAATTAACAAACATGACACAAAGTCAAACCTACGGAACGTTTTTCATTGCAAACACTGTTATAGTTGCAGCAGAACAGTTGACCCACTTCTGTCAGTAAGTGTGTTGCTTCAGGTTTTGAAAAATCGATAGATAGTTAATTAATTCCAGGTTAATCATTGTTGTTTTTTAGCCATTTATTTCGAACCACAAACGCTAGAAGGCCAATCAAGGGCTCCATAGGTGAAGATTTTCGTCTAGTCTTTCTTAAACGAAAGAAACCAGTAATTGCCTCTTGGGATTGGGGCCCAAGACCTTGATGATGTCATACAAAGCCCCCAAAACCAACCCCATTTATGACATCACCTGTTGAAAATTCAAATACAAACCTTTCTAATGATTTCAATCGAAAGAAAACACATTGCCGCCGGTCCACGATATATTCGTGGCTGCTGTCTGACGCTAGAACGCCGGTATGGTTTTCTCGCTGACGCTTGAGTGGGCAAGGCATTGATTTAAAAAGGCGCTGGATGGAAAACCATGCACGATAGAAACACAAATTCTGCACAAAAACGTTAGTCATATTGTGTAGTTTACGAAAATCGAAATCAAAGTTGTGTAGTTTACGAAAATCGTGAAGTTTACGAAAATGTGTAGTTTACGAAAATCGAAATCAAATTCCTACCTTTGAGGCTCTGTTACGAAAATACACGTACCTGTTTCTCGAAAGATGCAGAAAATCTAACAATATATGGGTACGTGCTTCGATGCAGTCAGATTGTTTGTATTCGTCCCTATTCTTTGAACACTATAATCGCATTTTACTCTGTGAATGTGCGAACGAACTTCGCAATATCAGTTTGATTGATGGCATGTCATGCCACAGTGCTTTCGCATTTTACCTAGACTCGACCAATTTAGGAATTGGCGCCCTACTCCGCAGTAGTTTTGTAACAAATGGTACCTGCTAGCTAACAAAAGTGTTAAGAATGTGTCTGTAACCCTGTGGTTCTGTCTTCAATGCAGTTGCAAAACGTGTTTGTAACCCAGTGTTTCCGCCGGCTTCAATGCCTCGTACGACCTCCTGTTTTGTCTGTTTTTATCGACCTGCGTTCTGAAGGGTGTGTGTGTTCATACTATGGACTTCGTTTCTGGACATAAACAAATAAATTAAATTAATTTAAAGAATTTATCGACTTCTTTTGGAGAGAAAAAACACCCTAAAACAAGGGCGGATTGGCTGTTTTTCGACTTCGAAAGTTTATTGCGTCTATTCCAATAATGGGAAAAATGTAAAAATCACAGAAACAGTTGCTATAGTCGTTACAAAGCATCCTGCCAAGTTTTAAACCAATAAATTGTAGAGAAGAAAACTTATAACAGTTTTTATATCGCCTGGTCTCATACAGCAATTCTGCTTTTCGACTCCGTCCGAAAACACACATGCATTCAGCTGCACTTTGCCTATCGCTAAAAAACTCAGTTTAGGTTCGATTTGACTACAATTGACAGCACTATTTCGTGTCGATACGTAAAACCTTCATAGATATTTTCGTTGCACTAACTGAACTACGAAAAAAATTATTACACACATTATGCTATAAAAAGACGCAAAATTTTATTTTCGCATGAAAAAGCCAAACAAAATTTTCTTTGCACAAAAAAACAACGCAAAATTTTATTTGCACGTGGCCTGAGCATTCGACAATTGTCAGCTCTTGGATGCTGAAAAGTAGCGCTTCTGCTGTTGTTGTTTTTGCAGAAAAAATGTGAATATCACAGAACATGTTGTGATTACCTTGTAGCAGCCGCATGTCAAGACGGTAGTGCATGAAACGAGAGGTAAAAACTACAATATTTTTATCAGCTGGTCGTAAACATGGTTTGAGATTTGTGAAAAAGTAATGCACGCATGTTCAGGTGCTTGGCGTTATTGCGATGGGAAAGGACGAGCTGCAAGGGTGCAATGCGTGCTATTGTTGGAAGCAATCTTTATTGTTCTCAGTTGAAATCTAAATCTACATTGATGTGTATTGTTGACAAGCAGCGAAAAGATCACACGCTGCGATCACTGAATTACTGCTCTTTCGCAAATCAACGGGTGTTATTCTTCGCGATGCCCATCCTGACTCACAAAGGCTTTGCGCTAACGGCCGTTTGAAGACTGCCAGGTGCGAATGTTTGTGAAGCAGCGCATATTGCTAGGTGCGAATGTTTGTGAAGCAGGGCTAATTGCCAAGTGCGAATGTTTTTGAAGCAGCCGAACAGGCGGCTCCAGCAGTTATTTGCTGTTGAAAATAAAACAATTTTGCAGCAGCTAAAACCGTCAACTCTCTGCATGATGTTCCACCTCACACTAATTTTTTATCCACATCACACTGGCGTGCGTTCACAAATGCTTTACACTAACGGGTCATTTGAAATCTGTCAAGAACGAATGTTTGTGAAGCAGCGTCGAAAGGACGGCTGAAGCATTTACTTGCTGCAGAAAGATTTGAACAGTTCTTTCGATCTAGCGGCGGGTGAGTTGTGGTCAACAAGGCACGATCGTGGCTATGCAACAGAAAGTTTTGCAATTTTGCAAGAAAAGATCAAAATCCTGCAATGTTGCACTTTTGGGTTGACAGGTTGAAAAAATTCTTTTTGACTAAACTGTGCAAACTATCGAAAATTTTGCAACACGCCAAGTATAAATTCGTTGAAAATTTTGCAATGAAAAATTTCGAAAAGATGAAAATTATTTCACCACTAGATGATGCACAAGAGCACATTTGAACTCTGAACTCGTGCATAATATACTTTGCAGCGTTTTTTCACTTTGGAGCGTTGAAAAGTTTGCAGCAATTCAATCTCACTGCAAAATTTTGCAACCAACACAGTGTTAGTTACAAAATCATGCAAGTAGTAGCCACCACGTTGTGCACTTGTGCGATTTTTGCTATGTCAGTGGCAAAATTGCGGAGCTAGCAATACTCTCGTTGTACAATTTGACCGCCGACATTGACTTATTTTTCATTTTTTCCAACTAACCAAAGTGGGTCTGTAAATCATTCCGAACAAGAGCATTCCGATTGCTAAATTTTGTAGCCTGATGTTCAGACAACAAAAATCTGAGAAGTTCCTTTGCAAAACGTCGCAGTAGTAATCGGTGGTAGATCCCAGACCAGGCGTTTGGTGGTGAGCAGTCAAATAAGGGGGCGCCAAAAGTCTCCACTACTTTAAATACCCCAGCTTCTCCGTGAAAATCGTTGGGTATAACACAAACGTTGTTACCTTTTGTAGGCCAAGAAAATGGCTATTTTTGTAGGTTGAATTGTGTGATCTTTCAGGGAAACGCCACAGTTAAAAATCGCCTCATATCATTAATACACAAAAAAATTGAAACGGGTCCAAAATGATAGGTTCCATTTTTTTCAAAAGCTGCGTATAAATGGGAACACTGTGCGTGTCCCAAGCAATATTTTATATCTACTATAAGTGTTTGAAAGATGTACACTAAAGCAGTGCTTCCCAACTCCCCAAACCTTTTGTAACCGAGGACCGGTCAACGCTTGACAAATTTACAGCGGCCCGGGAGTACTCTCGCAACAGTATTTCCATGGGAAGAATCTACCACCCACATGCCCAGAAAGCAAGTGGTGTCACCGCAAGCACACATAGGGTAGAGGAAGGTGGGGCACAGTAGGAGTAGGGACACAGACGTCTTTTTTGATTTATTCAAAAAGCTGAAAACGTTGAACTTTAAAATTTTCATGGTGATTGAGTCTCATACCAGCCGTAGTACTAAAGTGAAATTTCTCTCGACAGGCAGCCGTTGTTACGAGTTACAGAGCAAGTTGTGTTTTTGCTACCCAAAAGTAATTTATAAAATCGCATTTAGATTTGGGTTTTACCCATGTTAATCAACATCTTCAGTTCTGAGTTTTTGTGACGTCGTAGTCAGGGCAGTGCAACATTATTTGATAATGCCAGATTTTAAATTCTGTTCAAGTTGAGTTGCTACTTCTTCATTTTATTTTTTAGATATGCATGAGGCACATCTGAGCGACAAAAATGGGGCATACTCGAGACACTGCCACTAAGTCGGTCCAAACAAGGTAAAGCTTGAGGGGTTATATTGGAATGCAATACAGAATAATTCTAATCTATGAGCATATTTAGGTGTATTATGTGCGTAGAGGCACATTGTATTTGCATGGTAAAGCATGAATTTCAACATACAGCATTGGTTTCATTGAATATTTGGTAATCATCACATTTGTTTTGCCATGCAGTGATAGTGAGTAATTAGAATGTGAAAAAAGTGGAGAGGCAATCAGCAAGTACCTACTTTACATGGGATATCACATTAACATTGTGCAATGCATGCAACCCATCGTTTTTTGACCGGTCAGGTGTACCCCATGCTCGTGTCTAGTGTGCCCCATGCATGGGGACACTCGACAGAGAAAGTACCTTTTTTAAATTGATTGTAAAATGTTGTCTGAAAGGCGGTATTTTCATGTTTTGGCATGATATTGTGTATATAGAGTTGCTTTATTGTGTGACAAATTGTGAGCTTGTTTGGGCTTGAAATAAAGTAGCAGTGGTTGAAAATGCAAAAAATTGTCGACTGTACCCCACCTTCCCCTAATCGTAGTCGATTACAATTTTTTGAGTAATCGTAATCAATTCAACTGACCAAAAATGAGATGTATCGTAATCGATTACATTACGAATTCAATCGTAATCGACGATTAATTTCGCGATTAAATATGGAATTCTTCGCGCTACGTCAATGCGCGATGAACCGCGGTTTTGGAGGCTGGATTTCCCCTTTATCATCGATTGTAATTGTAAAGTCACAGCAGTGACAATGTGACGACAGGCAAGTGAATCCATCACAATTTATTTGCACAGGTAGATCGATTTCGCGTATTTAAACACATCTTCAATCCTGCGGGTATAAAACGTAGCCAATATAAAACGTACTACTGAACGCTGACATTGAAACAATTGTATAAAAACATGAACTGATGCTATGGATAATAAGCAAGAGCGGGATAATTTAGCCTGGGTAAATTGACACTTCAGTAACAGAAAAGTTAGTTTTACATTAAGAGGGTAGGTGTCGGTTTTATGTATATGGCCTAAATTCAAAGTGAAACCATAAATATAAGTGCTGCAGCCGGCTATGTGTACAATTAGTAAGGCAACCAATTTGTAACCTAAAAACTTAAAATTTTGACTTTATAACTTACAAACCTATCATTTTCCTTCGTTTGCTACTGAAGCACGGAATACCAAGCATGTTAGAAAACAAGACGATAAGTTTAAAAAAATCTGTATTCTGCTGAAATAAAACAACAACAATCAAAGTGTGAAAGAACCAACGACACTAGAGGCAACAATCCATGGACATAAATCAATCCGAAATCATATACTGTGTCAGTAAATCATATACTGTGTCATATACTGTGTCAGTAAATCCGTTTACTGTGTCATATCATATACTGTGTCAGTAAATCCGAAATGTTTCATATCATATACTGCGTCATAGGGTTTAGGGTTTGTCATATGGTTTAAATGTGTCATGCCATACACTGTGTCAGTAAATCCGAAATCATATACCGTGTCAGTAATCATATACTGTGTCAGTAAATGTCATGAAGTCCCTGCGAATGTTCTGCATTGTTATACTTAAACATCAAGGAATGCATCACACTATTGCTTTCAAAGTTTCTACATGAGAGAGAGAGAGAGAGAGAGAGAGTTTATTGGCGCAAATATTAAACAATTTCATACAAATTAAAGCTAAGGCGCTGGGACACCGAAAAAAACCTGTTAAACAGGTTGTCTCGTCGGGCGCCCCTCGACAGTTTCATAAATATTTATTGTGGTGTAAATTTGATGGCCGAATTATTGCAAATTTGTTGAGGTTATTGTTTTGAAGAGGTTGCAGTCTGCTGGATGATCAACACAGTTGCGCGGGAGTGCTGGGTCGCAACCGGTATCTA
>Ga0210059_1007517_pt1 | contig 17302 bp, 14 predicted proteins | sample Ectturendosymbi2_FD_188042 | JGI IMG/M metagenome (GOLD analysis project Ga0210059, IMG submission 188042) | Ecteinascidia turbinata endosymbiont from Florida, USA - Sample 2 (SPAdes) (version 2) | ecosystem: Host-associated > Tunicates > Ascidians > Unclassified | place: Key West, Florida...
CGGGATAATCGCCCCCATCTTCCAAGAACGACTCAAGCAAATCGGCAGCTGGCTCAAAGTCAATGGCGAAGCTGTTTACTCAAGCGTGCCATGGCGCTCCCAAAACGACACCCTCACCCCCCATATTTGGTACACGAGCAAGAAAAGTGCGGTGTACGTTTTCATTCAGTCCTGGCCCAAGGACAATGTGCTGTCCCTGGGCAGTCCGGTGCCTATGGGCCCCGATTCTAAGTCCAGCTTGCTCGGGTGGAGCGCACCACTGGAATGGAAAAGCGACGGTAAAGTTGTGGACATAACACTTCCTGACGCGACCGTCAATGAACTGCCTTGTCAATGGTCGTGGGTCATAAAGCTCGAAAATTTTAAATGAACGATGAATAATAATTGAAAGGAGTGTATGTTTGTGGGACAATCAAATGTAAATGGGTTTGTCGTCTTGTCAATTTTTTAGCCGCGTAGTTTTCTGTTTATACTCAACAATATTGAAATTACAGCAGTTGTCTTCAGAGGCTTTCCCGTGAAATTGAACATTGGCTTGTTGTGAATACTCCGTTTTTGAATCCGTGCTTTTTCCGCCAAATTGGCTGATCGATGAAATCACAGTGCTTGTGATTGACACCTTTGATTTGTTTTCCGTGTCTGATTTTTTGCAACTTGTGATTTCTCGACGTTTTTTTTGTTCCAGCTCGCGATATATTGCTGAGTCATCACCGTAGACTTTGTGAACATATTTGCTGACACACCACTGCAAAACAACGACGTGTGTGTTCGTTCTTTTTCATTTTTCAACGTTCGATCAACGCTCAACTTTGGGTTTTCACACAAGACCCAAAAAATTCAAAATTCAGCCGCTTTCGCTGATACACCAGTGCAGTAAAACGTTTAATTGACCATAACTGAGCCGTTGCGCTGGTTTGGTCACTTTTGTAGGAAAGATGCAACGCTCTTCACCTCCACATGCACTTCCCATTTTCACCGCATTCATATTCCATTCTATGCAACCTTCATTTTTGCTGCTTCTAATCAGTTGCTTCCCACAGAAGCCAATCGCTGGACTTGCCGCATCGTTCAACACATCAACAGCTGAAGCAGGATCTGAACGCGTTTTTTCTATTTCTATGCTGGATTTGAGCGACTCGTTCCGCGTCAGTGCTCTGCGATCTTATCCTGCGTTACCGTAGCCTTAAATAAAACAATCACATTGTTGATTGGTGTCAAAGGTCGAGTGCGTTGTAACTTGACAGGCATGAGTGAACCACTGGTCACGTGGCTGAGCTCTTTGAATCGGTCCGCTGCACATGCCAGTGAAGCCAATTCACTTTTTAAAAAAGATTAATAATCCGGCACCTGATCCCAACTCAGCACAAAGTTCAGAATTCACAACCGAGTTTGGGGGTACAGAAACAATTTGGAGGGCACTGCAAACAAAGGTTCTTGCGAGATATTTATCTTGGGCCTGAAAACTGTTACTTTTCACTAACTTTAAAGCAAGATTTGACGGTTGGTATTTTGCTAGTTTTATATAATCACTTATTACTAGGGCAACAAATTTTTGAACTAAAAACTTAATTTATTTTGACCTACCAATTTTCTGCTTTTTCAGTTGAAATGCGGAATACAAAGCATATTCATATACAGTATTAGAAAACAAACAGTTTTGTGCTGTTGAAATGAAATGAAAAGTAGTTTATCTGCAAAATCTGGTATAGCATGTTTTAAAAATGTCTGGCTACTTTCAGTTTCATGAAACGAACCTCGTTGATGCTTTGCACTGCGGCAATGTGTTTCCACCGTAAACCTTTTGTCACTTTTCCCAAAGCAGTTACAGAATTTGCAAAATAATTCACCCTTAGGTGTTGAAGTAAACTCAGAGGTATGTTCATGCAGTATACTTCATACTTTTGAAGAAGTTGGTTGTTTAACCTTAGGCATGATAAGTTGATCAGTACATAATAACTACAGTAGAGACAAATCTGAGAATATCATAAAGTTAAAACACAATACATGCATAATGGATTGAAGCATTTGCCAAACCAAGTACTGTAAGACCACGTTTCTTGCATTGCCATGCCTGGTCTACTTAATATTCAATCATCCAGTTGTGGGTTAAGCAATGTTCTTACGTCAAAAGTCGCAACAAACCCATTACGATGTCAGAATTGCAACTAAACTTGCAAAAACATCAAAATCTATTGTTATAACTTTAATACAGTATCGAAACGAGAAAAAAACTCTGCTGCAAGAAAATTTTGACCTAATGATAAATTTTGACTTTTTTTGACCTAATAAGTTTCGAGTGGCTCATGGTATCAGCGTGAAATTTGGTTTGTGGACGTTTCATAAACTTTTGAAAAGGTGGAAAAATTTTGACTTGGTTGACTTTTGGTTGCCCTACTTATGGCTTGTGCACATCCCCGACATGGTGGGAGTAATGGAGGAATCACAAGAAAAAGCGATTGCTTTGTTGATGTGTGTTGTGTAAATTGAAACTTATTGTTTAGATGTCAGATGCCCACAACAAGCTACAGTAAGAAAATAACTATGTTTATAACCACTGGTGTAGGAGACGGGGGTGCAGTGGGTGCAAGTGCACCCCCAAAAGTTTTGATTTGGTGAAAATCCAGGCAAAATTCCTTAAAATCCGGGCAAAACGTCTGAAAACTTTCACAAACACCCTGAAAATATGAGCAAACTTCCTCAAAAGATATGAACAAAAATGGCACCAAACCCGCTTTGATTTGAAAATAATGGCGCCCAAAATGACATGAAGAGCATTTTTTTGGAGGTCACTATTTTTGGAGTTTTTCTCAGACACGTTTGGGAGAATTCGGGCTAAAATCCTTCGTACCCCCAAAAATTTACCTGCTCCTACACCTATGACTATAACCACTGAAATATATTGGACTTACTCTTAGACCTGAATTATTTTTCTTTTTTTAACCCTAAACCAAACCCAAAATCGACATACCTAAACACTTAAGCCCAAGCCCTAATCATCGGTTTTCTCAGCGTATTTGATATGTAGAATATTACTCTGTGCATGCGCACATGGCGTGAAGTCAGAAATTTCGCAAGTCACAAATTTCGCTTGACACCGGAATCCGGTATTAAGGCAACACGCCATTAGTTTGAAAAACAACAATTATTTTTACTTGCGGTTTTTACTGTCTATCGAACGGAATTAGTTCGCAACAATAAATCAGACATTATGATGTTTACTGAGTATATATTTCGCGTGCTGAACATTCATCTTCAGATCTTCATCTCCTGTGTCTGCAAGGAGGAATCGAAACGCTTAAACAGGTTTGCTGAAAGCTGGATAAAACACACAAAAGTATGCATTTTTGGTCTGCCAATTTTCCTTGTATTTTAACAACGTGATCACAAGGAAACGACTGTTAAAACCAGTGGTTCTTAACCTTTTCTACTTATCTTCACCCCTTTTATCAAACAAGATTACCACATTTACCCTCAATATACTCAAACCAACTCCTACACTTTAGAATGATTCGTAAAAATGTGCATTTGCTGCAATTTATAGTTCAGTAAATTCAACCGCTTGGAATATGAATTTTACCCCCAGGGTTGAATTTACCCAGGTTTAGAACCCCTGCTTTAAACCAAACAACGAAACAAGCAGTGGTTTCTGTAGAGGGTAGAGAGGGTCAGATTTTTTCTGAAAAATTAAGGGGGTCAGACTTTTATCTGCGAGGCCAAAAAAACGAACTACTGCGCGAAGGGCTAATTGGCAGGGTTTGAAACAAACAATGTAAATTTACCAGGACGCTTATCAAGATTTAACGCGGGCCTCAGGTTGAAGATGATCTTCTGTTTGTGACGTCATAAAACGGTTTTAGTTTTTCTTGAAGCGTCGCACTCGGCCACTAACTGTGATGCGGTAACTGCAATATCTGTCAAAAAAGTAAAAATGCTCATAGATTAGAATGATTCTGTACCACATTCCAATATTCCCCCTTAAGCTTTACCTTTTTTAGACTGACCTAGTGGCAATGTATTGAGTGTGCCCCATTTTTTTGTCAGATGTGCCCATGCATATCTAAAAAATAAAATGAAGAAGTACCAACTGAACTTAAAAGAATTTATAATATGGCCTTATAAAAAATTGCTGCACTGCTCTGACTACAACGTCACAAAACTCAGAACAGAAGATGCTGATTAACGTGGGCAAAACCCTAATCTAAATGCGATTTTATAAATTACATTTGGGTAGCAAAAACACTGCCTATCAAGTAAAAATTCACTTTAATACTACGGCTGACATGAGACTAAATCACCATGGAAACTTTAAAGTTCAACACATGCAACTTTTTTAATAAATCAAAAAAGACAACTGTCCCCCTAGTCCTATTGTGCCCCACCTTCCCATCGGAATCGAGACGCTGGCTTCAGATTTTCTAACATTTTTAGTTCTTAGTCCCAATTTCTAGGGGGTCAAAAAAACGTTTTGCCCCCTCTGCGGACACCCATGAATGTAGTCCACTGTATCTCATTGAAAAACAAAATGTCCTTCAAAAAATTTCAAGTGATCTGGCAATCCTAAGCCCTACCCTTGTTTTCCTTTTTATTTGATTGTAGTTCATTTACACGAGCACACTGTCGCGACTTGTAGCTAAAGCTACTTTCAAGAAATGGGTTGTTAGGACCAGTGGTGGGTTTAGGGTTGGGGGGGGGCCTAAGGCAAGACTAAAAAGGGGGCCCTCTGATGACGTCATCGTATTCAGCCAACCGTGATAATCACTTTTGATTTGCCTAAGATACGGCCACACAAGGATATGTTCCTGAGACTACGGCATAACTGAAATAGCAGAAGGAGAAAATGCAGAAGAGTGTTCATGATACACAACTTTGAAAACACTGAAACTTGGGAAGACAAAGCTGGCAACACAAAAAAGTTGGGCAATGGCATGTTGGCATCGCCCCACTTCTTGATTTTCTCCCCCCATTTCTCTGCATTCACCATCTGCATCAGCTACGGCCGTCGCTTCCTGTCCCTGTATTCCTGATGAAGTATTCTGTGCTTGGTCAGGATGCATAAATAAACTGAACTGAACTGAACAATAAACTACAACGTTTACCCCTTTGAAAGTTTCACAGCTTCCCCCTTTGAAAAATGCTTGGTAGTTGGTATCCTAAATTCGTTCACATTCATGTATTTGTGGGAATCCATGAAACCATAAAAAACAACCAAGAAGACTTAAAACACTAAATTTGTTTTAAATTTCGTCCTTTTAACTGCAAGAACATAGCATACAAAAGCATCCAACCTGAGACTTGTTTTGGAAAGCTTTGAGGCTGGATGAGTCAAAGCTGCCCTCATCTTGGATTGACATTAGTTGTTTGAAAAATGTACAAAAGTAGAAAATAATTCGTCATGTGCCTTATTGAAAACATTTCTGCTGCAGCTAGTAGCTTACACAATTGATTAAATCTGTGCTAATAAAAAACAGTTCAAGTTATACTGGCTAAGAGCTGGCAATAGCACCTATAAAGTCTGGCCTATTCGCTCTTATTTGATAGGGTCTTTTCAGAACTTTTTGGAAGAAAATTTAACCCACAATTTTTTTAGGTATAGAAGTTGGTTTGAAGCTTTTCTTGATTTGCACATTGGAGATGGTGGTGGGGTCGCTTTGAAAGGACGGTACTTACACATTACAGTTGCTGTTGGGGGCCCCTTTGCAAGCATATTACTTGCGTATTAGAATTGCTCCCGGGGGAACCATTTAAAACAAGGTAGGGGAGATGTGGGACCAATGAGCCATTTTTTACGTTTCACGTCATAAGTCATCAAGTTTAGGTAGCAAATCTCTAAGATTTAGCATGAATAAAAATAATCTGTCCCTCTATCTACATACAAAAAATAAGTAGGTTTTAATTTCAAAAAGTGGCTGAAAATTTGATGTGAAAAAAATTTTTTGTAGCTCATTGGTCCCACATGTGTAGGATCAATGAACCACCGATGTGAGACCTTTGAACCACCTCTGAGAATCATGCCATATTTAAGTCCAATACAGCAATTTCTTCCAAAAACAGAGATTTCAACATAGCCCACTGCAACATTTTTCGTTGTAATGCAGTTTATACAATGTAACGATTTGCAACGAAAAAATATAAGTAACGAAATGAAGCGGGCTACGACGTAACTACAAAGATACGAACTGGATTGTCACCCTGGGTTGGTTGCCACAAGTTGCAACTGTATCTCAGTCTCAATCACCTTTGAATTCTATGAGATAAATAGGCATCAAATCTCGAAACATCAGAAAAGCGCTTGGTGGGCTACGACAGATGATGTCTTTGAGAGCACATTAACAAATTCCGATCTTGTGTCAGAGACAAGCTTCCCTGTCTGGAAACACAAAGCCGTTGCCAAGTCTGTTAAATATTTTCAGAAATTTAACATCAAAGTCATCACCATCATCAGGTATCTTAGCACCAATTGTACAAGCATTTTGAACTTTCCATAATTGGAATAAACACTTACAATGCAGTAACAACCCGCCTCAACACTTTGGTCCGAAGATCCGCTCAATTCACAACCAATTTCTGGCTCTGTTAAGAAGTAATCATTTGCTGTGTCACTGTCTTCCTGTACTGAATTCACAACGTGGCTCGCATCGCTAGATACGCATAGCTGACGCCTCACCATTTTATACGCATCTTTGGCTTGTCTTCGATCGACTGCGCGTGAAACCTACGCTTAGATGCTCTGTATTACTGTTCTTAGATGATTACTTCGTATATACTTCGCTAAGATGCTTCGTATAACTTGGGAAGTGGATGGCGAACATCAATAAAGGTCTATTTATACGTTTAGCAACGCACCTGTCTAGCAGAGATGAGCGGACTGTCATATTTTGCGATCCAGATCCAGTCCTGATTTTTTAAGACTCTGTCCAAGTCCAATCACAATCCAAAAAATTTTTCAAACATAAAGTCCAAGTTCAGATTAAGTCCAATATATTGAAAAATGCAGCCTTTTCACAACAAAAATACCGCATTTCTTTTCCATTCACTCAGCCCAAATCCGGTCCAGATTCTAAATTTTGAAGTGATTCACAGTCCGGATTCAATCCAAATTCAACTAAATTTGGTATAGTCTGGATCCAGTCTAATCCAAGTCCAGTCCAATGCTCATCTCCGCTCTGTAGTAGCCATCAAATGTTTTCTCACAGAACCACGACCTTATTTTTTGGGTTTTTGGATCTATATCGACGTAAAATACTCATTCAATATTATTATATTCGGAAAATTTTCGCAGACTAAGTTGATGCTCCATTACATCGCTCAACACCTTATTGAAGCCTTCTTGATAAAAAAATAGATTTTTGCTTTTACTGATTTTAAAAGTAGGCATGTCTATCCTGAAGACATTAACAATATGCTAAGGGACCTTTGAACCGCCGGATCATTGGTCCCTTTCTCGCATGGTTCAAAGGTCCCTTCCGACGCCATTTTTGCATCACGTGTCATGACAAAAAAAGTGTACAGTATCGATTCTCAACCTCTTGCAGTTTCAAAACTCTTTCCTCGAGCATATCACATTTGCAAAAAATCTTTCGAAAACAAGCTGCCTGTCATTTGCAAAAACAAAAAAACTAGGGCACCAAAATTTTACTTTCTTCCTTCAAAATTAAAATTTGGCCATAAAAATTTATTTAACAGCTATAACTCCTCTGAAACACATACAGGTGACAAGAAAGCAATCTCAATCTCATTACCAAAACCACAAGAACGCACGCACACTGGGTGGCGAGAAACGGCGTATGGTGATTGAGCCCACCCTGGTCAAAGATCCCACATCTCCCCTACTTACACATTACAATTGCTGTTTATGGCCCCTTTGAAAGCAAGGTACTTGAACATTAAGGTTGTTGTTGGAGGCCGCTTTAAAATCAAGGTAGGCCTACTTAAACATTACAATTGCTGTTAGGGGCCGCTTTGAAAGTATGGAATTTTACATTATAATTGCTGTTGGGGGCCCTTATGAAAGCAAGATGCTTACACCAATGATGTGTCCGAGTCATTTTTGTCGAGTCAGAGTCACAACCCCTCGAGTCAGAGTCGAGTCAGAGTCATCAAAAATTTTTTCGAGTCGATTCAGAGTCAGAGTCATGACTTAGTCGAGTCGAGTCACGAGAACTGTCGTGTCACTTCGAGTCATTGGCTTACAAGCTCGAGTCAATGTCGAGTCATACGAAATTTCATGTTTTTTCTACGACATTTTTTTGCTATGAAATGGCGCCCGACTTGCCATAAATGGCACCCGATAAGTTTGAAAATGGTGCCCAACATGCTATGAAATGGTGCCCGATAAGTTAACCCTTTTACGTCCGGCGTCCGCCAAAATTTTGGCACGAGTTTGCAACGCTGTAACTTGCCACCCGATTGAGCTAGAGAGCTATCCAAACCAACCTCGGATTCAGCAAGTCTTCTGCTTGAAATCGAAAAAAACGGTTTTCGTTTTTGGTTTGGGGTTCGCTGGAGGGACCGCTGCAAGTGGGGGTGTTTTTGATTTTTTTTGGCCACCTTGACCTGGCTCTGGATCCCAACCCATTGGGCCATTGTTTTGGCTCAAGATTTTTTTGGAAACTAGGCCAAAATCCGCGTTTTTGGAGCGCTAGAATGACTTTCTAGCATATCGGGAGCGAAAATTATGGCTCATAAATCAAAAATTGACCAAAAAGTTTGCTCCCTCAAAAGCTACTCTGGGGAGCAGTTCTCCCCAGGCAATAACTCGCCGTCAGATTGAGCTAGAGAGCTGTTCAAACCCTCTAAAGACTCGTTTATCCTATCTTGCTCTGTGCAAGTTGTGTAATCGTTTCCGCCCTCAGGCCCGAGCTTTTCGAGTCTGGACAACCAAACGTTTTCATCAGCTACGTCACCATATCACACGTCATTTCCCAGCCTAGCATCCCAGAAGAACGCTGACTCGGCAACCCAACCTGAAAGTGTTGAGCTACGCCCTGTCCCGCGCAATGCTCGTGTCCCTGTAGTTGAGCGCCAGGTTGCTGAAACGCGATCGTTGAGTTAAGCCTAAACGTTTTGCTAACCTCACATCGGTTTGGTTTTCGTGCTGCTTTTTTCTTTGCCCATAGCTTCTCTATGAGTGTAATCATCATAGACACGTAGCCTAACCGTCGTATTTCGCATATTATCATTACTTCTTGTTTGCGTCAGTTACTTTCGTGCAATTTTACGTCTTGGTGCGTTCTTCGGCGGGTTCGCGTTTTTTTTTCTTGCGGGAATTTTTTTCGACCGCGTCTTCAACAGCGACTTTGTTTTTTTTCTGCCAATGCAGAATGTTTGCTGTCGCATAACAGAGACCAATTGTTTCGCAGCTGTGTGCCATTTTCATGTGTTTCTTTTGTGTGTGTTCAATATCCCCGTTCTGATGACTGAGTGGAACCACGTCTGCAAGCGAAAATACACTCAAATGCAAAACACAATCATTACTTCCCCACAACGCCATCACTTAACCTCTTATTGTTATATTATGCTTTGCGTGTCAGCTCTCGCGAACCTATCACGCCTCTTTCTCGAAGGGGGCATTCTTATATAGTGGACGCATTAGTGCTTTAACGTTTTGTGCATTCTTACTGCGTAATTCCCAGTAATATTCCATTCGTGATTCAACGCGATGTGCTTGTTTGCGAACAGTCCGACCGTCGACACGATAGCCTGCAAACCTACATAACCGCAGTCGGTCGCTGTTTCATGTGGCGCATTCGAACGCCCAACGCTTTTGTTCTTCGCCATTCTAATTCTAGTTCTGATTCTACATCGAACCGTTTTAACGTTACGTGTTTCTGACTTCACGCTCAAGTGTATCGGAGTTTTTTGTTGTATATCTGAATATAATCGAAACAAGCAGTCAACTTAGAGTACTACTGGAGAGTTATTAGCGGACAAAGTGGCAAGGGCCTTTTATTTCGCCTTGCTTTGGCTTAACAACTTCAAGACGACGTTGCTTAGTTGGGAGACCGACCTGTGCTCCTGCAACAAGTAGGTTGACCTCTCAAGTAGTAGGGATCTTTGCGAAAACCTACGACATCAGTGCCTGCACCTGTTAAATTGACATTAGTGTGAGAGCCGCTTTGGCATGTTTCAAGCAATGTTATTTTATCATTTCCAGCAGGCTTTGACGTCATATGTTATGACGCCATACATTTCGCACGCTCGTATTTTTGTGGACGCATAGAAATAAAACAGTTTTTTACAAATCAGATTTCGAACACAAGATGGAGGGGTCAAAAGACAATAATTTTGCTTGCGTAAGGAAATTCACAGTCGACCCCTACGATGATTACGACTTGCCCACGGTCGACTTTTTTCGGCGGTTACGTCACGTAGTGCTCTTGTTCATTGTTGAGAGGTTGAAATACAGCGAGAGTTTCCTTTGCCATAATTTGCCAAATATGTTTGAAGCAAAATGGACTGCGAAACCATTATGTTTTTACTTCAGGACGTTGTGTTTCAACTTGATGTAAAGCGATACCTTAGACACTAAAAAGTTGATATTGTCTTGTTTTAGACAGATCAACCCTTTTAGGGCTAAACCACGGCTAAACATTTTTGCCCAAGTTTGTAACGCCATAACTCGCCAGACAATTCAGCTAAAGTGCTGTTGAAATCCTCTACAGATTCAGAAAATCTTCTAGTTGCAATTAAAAAAAATTTTTTGATTTGGGTTCGGGGTTCTGTTCGGGGGACGTCACAAAAATGGGGGTGAATTTTTGACCAACTTTGACTGGCCCTGGACGCCAATCCAATGCGCCATTTTTTTGTCTCAAAATTGTTTTGGAAAGTAGGCGATCATCCGCGTCTTTACAGCTCTTGATTGACCTTCTAGCACGTCTGGAACCAAAATTAAGGCCCAAAAGAAACATTTTACACAAAAATCAAAAAAATGGCAGAAAAAGCACGAGTCTCCCACTAACGCCTGCTTTGGCTAGCGATTACTCGCCAGACGCTTATGCTAGAGAACTATTCAAACTTTCGCAAGACTCGTGAAGTCTTCTAGTTTGGACTGAAAAAAAACTTTTGAGATTGGTGTTTGGGGTTCTCGGTGGATGTCGTCTGGGTTGGGGTATGTTTTGCTTTTTTTGGGTTTTTCTTTTATGACGTCATCGCCCAGACAATGGGCCGAAATTATGGCTCAACATTTGGTTTGATCCTAGGCTGCAGTACGAGTCTTTAGAGCCCTAGATCGACTTCCTGGCGTTTCTGGTGCCAAAGTTATGGCCAAAAGACCCCAGTTTATTGAGTAATATGCTGAGTAATTTATAAGGATACCCTAATTAATTTCTGCTTATTTTGCCATAACTTTTGAACCAGAAACGCTAGAAAGTCCATCAAACCCTCTGAACACTCGTATTGTAGCCTAGAATTCAAAAAAGCTTTGAGCCGCAAGATCGGCTCGATTGGTCAACTCCCAGGGAATGATGACGTCATTCAAATGTAAAAAAATATGCATAAACATTTTCTCATTATGTAAACATCAACAACAAAACCGAAATCTCAAGCTAAAAATTTTTTTTTTCAGTCTAAACTACAAGTCTTTACAAGTCTTTAGAGGGCTTGAACAACTCTCTAGCCTATCCTGGCGGCGAGTTATAGCCATATATAAAATGGGTGTTATTCAACCCAAGTTGCTTTTGTGGGGGTAGAAGTTTTGACCACTTTTTTTTTGTGTCATAATTTTGGCTCCAGATATGATAGAAAGCCAATCAAGGGCTCTAAAGACTCGGATGATAGGCTACTTTCCAACAAACACTTGAGCCAAAAAAATGGCTCATTGGCTTGGTGCCTATGGCCGGGTAACGGAGGCCATAAAAACGCAAAAACACCTCCACTTGTGACGTCCCCCCAAGAGAACCCCAAACCCAAAACTGAATATTTTATTGCAGTCGAAGCTAAAAGACTTGCCGAATCCGTAGGTGGTTTGAACATCTTTCTAGCTCTAGCGGCTGGAGAGTTACGGATTGTCATGGAATTAAAAAATTTCGTCAAATAAGTGGCCGCTATGGGAATGTTAATCACAATCACACTGAAAAGCGAATTAATGTTACATGATTTGCTCCTGTATTTGTGATGTTGAAGTTAGTCTCCGTGTTGGACAAAGCGACATTTTCTACAGAAAAAGCAATTAACGCTGAGCTCGCGTTTCTACGCCAGTGTGTTTCTATTTTCTACTTTGTTTTACCAGTCTTTGCGATTGTGACAAGCTGTTTGTGTTTTCCTCAATTACATTTGTATAACGAAAAGTTGAAGTAGTTTGGTGTCCTAAACGTTCCGCATCGATTTTCTTCTATCGCTGCACAGATTCTATGTACTTCGTTGCTCTTTTTCCCAATGAGCGCTGGGTTGCTGTTCATATGATGCTGCTGCAGCTTGATCTGAATATTTGGCGTGTTCACGAAAAGAACTTGAATACAGCAACACTGTGAGAAAGAACAACTTGCCTTTCTGGCTCATCTCCCTGGCCTGGAGTCCCACGTTTTGCAGCATTCGTCCGTAATATACTGTCTCATGTGAATATCGTGTAAAACAGGCTGAACTGTCCCTTTTGACCAGTTTTAATTCGTATCAGTCTAGCCATTGCTAACATACACTTCAATACACTGCTGACATCATAAAGCGACGCATTCTGCCCGACTCTGTTTTAATTCAAATAGTAGCTTTTCTCTACTTTTGCAGCGAACACTATTGTATCATATAGAGGTTGCAGTTAATTGTGCTATGAAGCATTTGCATTTTGTAGTCCTGGTATTGTGTGGAATAATCGCTTCTGGCAAAAGTAGTCAGAGCGATGACGTCATCAGCGTGACAAATCTGCAGATTGATATAGAGAGTCAAAATGGTGATGCAGAAGTTTTTGAAGAAATTGCTTTTGCTGAGGGTGAGCAACCATTAAATTCCAAATCGTCAACTCCTTACCAACCAAACTGGGAGTCACTGGATTCCCGACCACTGCCATCCTGGTATGATGAGGCTAAGTTTGGAATTTTCATTCACAGGGGAGTCTTCTCAGTACCAAGCTATGTCAGCGAATGGTTTTGGTGGTACTGGAAGGTATGAGGTTTTGCTTACTGGAAGATGCATTAAGCATTGTGAGTTTATCTTCAACACATTTATTTGTAATGTGCGTCAATAATAGGGTTGCCAGATGCATTTTGTAAAAATACCGGCCATTTTGATATGTCAACAGTGCCAGATCTAACCTGTGTCGTATTTCGCAAAACACACGGGGAAAACAAAGAGACAATCAGTATTGTTAAGTCACAATTAATAATTTTCCCGTATTTTGGCTGGCTCATCACACTTCGGTGTATGTGTGACGTGATAATCGCACCAAGGATTGCGTCAACAGCAGCAAATAACCTTTGCTGAAAGAACTGTCCTGACAAGATTCACTACTAGAGTCAATATAATTTGAGAAATTCTGCGTTAGTTCTTTATGAAGTTCCGGCAAATTATTAATTTTCAAAATACCGGCTTCGGGCACTGATTATCAAAATACCGGCCTTTCACCGGCCTCTGCTAAATTAGCAACAAAATACCGGCCATCTGGCAACCCTCGTCAATAAATTGTTTGTTTGATCTGTTCATTTCTATCGAATCTATTCTTCAAAGTGTTTGTAGCAAAACATTTTCCTGTTGAAACCATTGTTCTATTTTCTCACAGGGCAAACCTCAACAGCGTGTCGTTGACTTCATGACGAAAAACTATCCACCTGACTTCACTTATCCGGACTTCACCCCACATTTCACAGCCGAGTTTTTTGATCCTTTGCAATGGGCCGTCCTCTTTGCAGGTGCTAACAATTTTTCTTGTAAGAAAATGCAATATCAGCGAAAGTTGACTGAGTCTGTAGTATAAGAGCCTGCATGAATATTATACGTAATCAAACGAAGTTTAGAAAAGAATGATATTGTTTTCTGCTACATGTTGATGTTTTCGCATAGTTTTTTAATATTTTTGAAGGTGGTCAATTTTTGTTGCTTTTATCGCGTCAGAATCAGGAGCAAAGTACGTTGTTCTCACAAGCAAGCATCACGAGGGCTCCACAAATTGGCCTTCGGCCGTCTCGTGGAACTGGAACTCGATGGACACAGGGCCACACCTGGACTTGGTTGGAGAACTCGCCTCAGCCATCCGCAATAAAACCGACCTGAAGTTTGGACTTTACCATTCGCTTTTCGAGTGGTTCAACCCAGTTTACAGGCAGTAAGTGCTTTGAAGTGAAAACAAATGGAACGGAACTCGTTGCTTGTCTTGAAGCTTTTTAGTTAGAGTCCATTTTGCTCAGCTCTCGCTGTGGTACTCAAGGGCGTACGCAAGGGGGGGATAGGGTTAAAACCCCCCTTGAGCTTGATGTTTCACGAAAACTTTATTTCCTACGCAAGGAAAATTAACTGTTTTCGCATACTTTTGCTTGTTAATATGTCGACTTAATGCAAATACCATGGAATAAATTTGCATGCAAATTTCAAGTAACATTGTAAATAGGCCTAAAAGGAATGATTGTGTTTTGGTGGGAATTCGGGCTATGGTCTACGTCCAAAAACCACCTCACCACTTTTTGCAAACCCTCCATCCACTACGCATGTTTAAGATTGTGCTCCGCGATAGTTCACTTTATCCGAAACAATTGTCTTTATTTTGTCTGCTAAGGCTGATCAGCGCAAGCGCTGACCGCATTGGCTACATTAGCAATTTCTGCTGCATGATAAAACTGTTGCACGAGCTCAAAAACAGCTTTTTTAACGTAAAAGCATTCAGGAATTTGATGATGTCTCAGCAGGGAAGAAGGAAAACTAAACGTTTGCTGGACTCTCAGGCCCGTAACCAGCTTGGGACACCAGGGGGAGAGAAGAGCTTTCTAAGAGGGGGACAATTTTTCTAAACTATATCCAATAGTTTCAAAATATGTCCAACACATTTTTCCTGTGGGGACGAAAATTTTTCTAGGGGAGGCTTCGCCCCCTCGTGGTTACGGGCCTGTGGACTTCTATACATCACAAAAAACAAACGTTTTCTTGCGTACTTTATGCGCATTCTGAATTCTTGTGTACTTTAGAAAAATTCGATCTCGCAAACCAGGGTCTGCGCCAGCCAGTCCAGCCGCACACCTTCAATGCTCAACTGCTCGTATTTAAAGAGACCTTAGCGCAGCCTGATTGTGTAGTTGTAAATTGCTCTGACGTAGGGATGAGTGTATTTCACTCCCCTCTTTTAACGCGTAGCCCGACATTTTTGCAGTTATGAACTGCTGTGTCGAAGCGTTGAGTCTATTTTCTTCCGATAGCCTAACTTGGAGCGCTGGTAGTTTATATTCAGTGCAATGACACATGAAACAAGGGGACTGGATGTAGAAAAATATGCATTATTATGTCAACAAACATCGCCAATACGTTGGTTTGGAAACATGGAAATGACGTCAAATTTTGACGTCACAAACAGCGCACACCAAATACAACTGACCACCATATGACCCTGAACCAACCACCCCCCATGAAAATTTTTTGTGTACGTCACTGGTTGTACATCAAGCGTTCTCGTCGTCAATCGCGTAAATTTTCTCAGAGATGAAGCGAACCACTTCACCACAAGGAACTACGTCAACGACAAAACAATGCCAGAACTATACGAGCTGGTCAACACATACAAGCCTGAAGTCGTGTGGTCAGACGGTGGTAATGGCCCTGTAGACTACTGGAACTCGACCGGATTCCTGGCTTGGCTCTACAATGAAAGTCCCGTGAAGGTTATCTCCTAAGTTATTTTTAAGTGGTCAATCGATCTGGTTTTTGTTTCTGAGCAAACCTTTTAATTCCTAGCAGTTAATTAGCTGCCCCTTACGCCCGAAACACGCTCCATTTTCGATGTCTTTTGGCCATATGTGTCCATGCTCACCTCAAACTGGAAAAGACATTTTTGGTCATTTCTGCATGTTTTGAAACGGCACCGCAAAAAGTTTAGGAAACACTTCTGCAAATTTTAAAGGACCACCGACACGGGCAAATAATTCGCTGCCACCGCAATGTGTACTCAAAATTGAGCTGCTTTACTGCTGCCAAACATGCTATTTGGCTATTTTAGTTCAACAATATCTTTTTCTGCCGTCTAAACCCGTTTATTGAGGTTGGAAAATCCCAGAACAGCATGTAGTTGACAAGTGTGTTGTTCGCACACCGATGGGTGTCATGTGTTGCTCTTAGATCACCACATGTGTTGTTCTGCTGTGAGGGTGTTGTCAACGTGTTTTTATTTTGCGCGTGAGATAGAAAATTTCAGTCGAAATTGGTTCAAAACTTTGTCCTCGGTCGGTTTTAGCTTTTAATAAAACGAGACCTGTCGGAGAGTAGTGTGCGGCAAAAATGAAAAAGTCAAGAGCTGTAAATAAAAATAACATTAAACCATCACTCCTTGACTGAAGTGTGTGATCTTAGACGATACGGTGTTGTTGAGATGCAACCTACTTGGATTTATGCTGCAACAATGGTGCAGTGTTGTTCCTGCTTGGCTTTATGCTGCAACAATGGTACAGTGTTGTTCATGCTTGTTTTATGCTGTAACAATGGTACAGCAGTGCGAGAAGCGTCCGTCTTATTGATGGGAAATTGATTTGCTCCAGGGATGGCCAATGTGTTTGGCTCGAGGGCCACTTCAACAAGGCCGCATTTAGTGGAGGGCCGTACTTTCTAATGTAAATAGAAGCAATTCGATAGAAATAGTAGCAGGTCTCAGTTCAAATTAGGCCTAGCACTAACAATTACTGTGATAAGTTGTAGGACATTTCAGATTTGAAAATTTTTGCTGAATGCTTCTGCGGGCCACTGAAAATGCTTTGGCGGGCCACATTTGACATGCAGGACGCCAATTGCTCACCCCTGGTCCATCATTACTCTCCTATCAGCAACATATTTACACATCTTGAAAAACTCAGCAAGAAACTTCAACAAATGAGTTATTGAACTGAAATACTGAAGTACATTAGCAAACTTTTGAGAATAAGCTTTTAGAATTTATTATTTTGGACATATTGCAAACAAGCGAATATTTTTGTAGAGTATATTCAAATGCTAACGTGTGTCATCCTTTTCTTGTCCATATGCTTATTTTTATTTCCATATTAAAAACTGGAAATATCTTTCCAAACGTTTGAAACGCTAATTCTTCATTATAAATTGTGGCTAGGGGTGCAAGGTCAGAACATATTTTGTAGATAGATGTGCAGGAGAAAAATTATTGAGAAATCTTCTATTCGGAGAAGTGGTT
>Ga0210059_1007518_pt1 | contig 17299 bp, 6 predicted proteins | sample Ectturendosymbi2_FD_188042 | JGI IMG/M metagenome (GOLD analysis project Ga0210059, IMG submission 188042) | Ecteinascidia turbinata endosymbiont from Florida, USA - Sample 2 (SPAdes) (version 2) | ecosystem: Host-associated > Tunicates > Ascidians > Unclassified | place: Key West, Florida...
TGAGAGATTCGAGCGTCGGTTGGGTTGAGCAAACTCTCTATGCAAAACAGTATGATGAGGGCGAGAACAAGCTTTACACTTTGACTCGCATTTACAGTCGCGTGACATATGATCAACACCCAGACAATTAAAACATAAGCGCTTACCCTTTACGAAGTGCCAGCGCTCCTGAATGGGTTTACGTAAAAACTTCCGGCATTTCGAAAGCGTGTGATTGTTACAATTGCGAGAAGGGCAAACATCCCTTAGATTTCTTTGACAATGCCTTTCGTCAACAGTTTTAGATTGAGCGGAAAACACTTGTCCTGACTTTAGTTTTCTAGGACACGACTGATTATATCTCGCTGGTTGTGCCAAGGCTTTGCCAAAAAGTGAATTCGCACGATCTGCAGCGTCTTCAACGGAAGACAATAGCTGTGAAAATGTCGCTGCGTAGCCAATCGAATAAGCATCAACTTTGTCACTGAATTTCCTCTGTAGATGAACAGGCAATCGTTTAAACACGTCTAACAAAGTTTGCGACGAATTCAGTTCAGAGTCGTACCCCCATTGAACAAGGGTGATGTGGCAGTTAGCCATATCGGTCGCTAGCTTGTCCAAGCTTTCTCTATCAGCTTTAATCGGAGGTCCCTTCGTAATCGAATCCAAATGGGCCTTAACCACCACATGCTTTTTACCAAACTTCTTAGAAAGTTTGTCAAGAGCCGTTTTTAGGGCTTCCGATGGTGGGCTAATTATGTTACAAGATCTTATTGCTTCATATGCTTTATCGCGGCACATATCATGAGGGTACGCAAGTTGTGAAGCGGGGTCGGAGACTTGCTTCATTACTGTCTCCTCAAAGCTTTTCAAGAAGCCGTAGTAATGCAGAGGGTTGCCGTCAAAAGTAGGTAGGTTGCGCTTCGGTAGGGCAATGCCTTCGCGTATTGCCGTGCTTAGACCTTTAATCGTTTCTAAAGCTATTGAATAGCTTTGTACCATGCTCGTGTTAACGTTGCCGAGCGGCACCGGCCCCACTGGAGGACAGAGTTTCGTCTCGATTGATAAACACACGTTGCTTTGGGACGAAGTTCTTTGCTGCGATGTTCAAATTCGGTTTCACATCAACTAAATCAACCTTTGAAGTAACCGGTTGCGGATTAGTAGTGATAGCTGGTGAGCGCGAAAATACACACTTAGAAGTAGTAGTCGCCGCTCTGGTGCTAACAGCGTTACCAAGCGGGAAAGGTAGAAAGTCTTTAGTGACGTCCTTACTGCAGCAAGGCTCAACTTCGCTGAGGTTGGTCGCAGTAGCATACTGCTATAACTGTTTCTTACGTTTCGACCTTGAACTAGCCGACGTTCACATAGCCTCTTTTAGCTTCAACAGCTCCATTTGAGCAACTGCCCGTGATTGCTTCATTTCGACTTCGCACCTTCTTCGTCGAAATTCAGCATCCGCCCGGCTTCTCTCAGCTTCTGCTTGCGCTTGTTCGAGCTCAAGACTTAATTCCTTCTGTTTCCACTGCAACGCGATCATGTCATGCCTTCTAGCTATGGATGATGCAGAAGATCTGTTCAACGCTACGCTGCACATATCGCTGGCAGAACCTTCTTTATCTGTGCATAGCTGTACAAATTGTTCATACTTTTGTTCACTTATGAATTTTCTACGTTGCAAGTTGGCAAACTTTGCTTCGGCTTCTTCCCTTTCCGCCTGGTAATCTTCGGTGCATGGCACCTCGGAAATATACCTCTCACAAAATTCCAAGCACTTCGTAAAAGCCTCGTCTAGAGCTCCCTTTTTCTCAGACGCTTCTTCGTAGTTAGAAACATCCTGCAGCAAAACATCTAGTTCGCCTTGAAGCCTTGTCACATTGCTGAGGAATCCGCTCCTACTCTTCATGCTTTCTAATTTCTCACCAATTATCGAAATCTTTCCGATCTGATGCACAAACGTTGGTCGAATCTTTTTGCATTTTCGTGCGTTCGTACAAAATCTCAGTAGAATGTTGGAATAACGAATGTTCGTTAAATTGTCATTCACTTTTGAAATAAAGAAAACTTTTCGCTAATTTTTGATGTAGCTTCCTGACTGACAGGTCCACATCAAGAAAACAGACAGCCACAAAATTCGTTAATTCACGTTACTTCAATTCGACGAGCCCACAAATTTGGCCAACAAACGTGTCAACAAAACGTGATTAGCGAAAATTATGAAACCCAGCCTCATGCTGTGAGGACCTTATGTCCTGTATTATAAATAGCCTTATGCTATATCAGCCTTGTGCTGCAAAGACCTATACGTCTTCCAAAACTAAAAGACCACTTCTCAGTCCTCAATTCGTATACTAACACACTTCAACGTTCCAACCACTCGGAAAAAACAACATTCGCCAAGGTATGCGGAATTACACAAAAAACGCGGCCCGTCAATTACTCGAGGCCTAGTCACCGCAATTAACACAATTAGGGAAAAACGTAACGCCAGGGCTACAGGCAAGCAAAGACACGCAACGATTCTGCGAACGTTACAGAAGCTATTACACTATACATTATGGAACAACGGAATGTGGGGTATTGTAAAGCAGCTGAGAGCATGGGATTTGTTTGCATGACCCAGTGCCGGGTTAAGATGACGCGGGGCCCGTAGCACATAAACAGTGCGGGGCCCTAAGTAAAAAATACACTTGAATAAGTGAGCAACTGTCAAATCATAAAAAAGTGCGCATCCACGTGAGTACCATTGTGCATACTGAATTTCGTTAAGTACAAAAACTTGGTCCTACTCCTAAATAGCAGCTGGTGGACATCATGGACTATATACACATTTTACCAAAAACGTATATACGTATCTTCTTACCAAAAAGTAATACATTGCTGTACACCTCACAAGTGCAGTACATGAGGCAGTGATTAATGCTTACAGGCTCATCAACAAACAGTCGCTCATCATCAACAAATAGTAATTATTGCTTACAAACTCATCAACAAATTTGATCATTGCTATATCTCGATAGTGCAGTCTCAATAAGTTTCGAGGTCGATTGTCAAAAGCAGATAAGATTGCATGGCGTAAGATTGCATTTTCTAGATTTTGTCATAGAGAATTTGTTTATGATACTGGTAGCGTCTATTTCACATAGACATTCATGCTCTATACTCTTTGGTATCAGGCTGTTCAGCTTGTTTTGCCTAATGGTGCTCGTATGTTCATTCTACCATCTTGTATAGAAAATGACCGTTGTCCACTGCTGTTGGTCATCAAGAGAGTAAAATAAATGCGCAGATCATATTTGCCACATTTGTTAAAAAAGACTCCAGGTACACTACCCAATGGGTTAATGAATAGATTCAAATCCAGGGCTGCCGATGAGATTTTTGAAAAAAAAACGTATAGATTCACCAAAAAAAACAGATTTGAACAGAAAATCCCAGGTAGACACAAAACTAGACCAATCTTTCTAATATCTATCATACCTGGCCATTTGAATGTTGCAAAACGTGCTAGTGAATATATACTGTAACTTTGCTAATGAACTTTTGTGTCTCCGGAATTATTATAGGCCTATCCCAGTAATATGGACATGTTTGCATTTCTGAAGGTGATTTGACAAAATTTACAATGATTAAATTTTCGTTCCCTAACTTTTGAGAATTGGATCTTTCAACCACTTCACCTTAAAATTGCTGTACGTACCACTTAAACTTTTTCTTTAGGCTTGCTTGATTAGTAACTCTGTCACTTGAACTCATTGCGCCTTGCTAATATTTGCAGCTTATGCGGTGTCAGTAGCTTGTTTATCAGTTATGCTGAAGACTAACGTACCTTGATAAAACAATATAAAGAAAGATGAGACTACAAACAAATTTTAATCACACTCTATCTTAAATCACCGCTATACGCTGTTAATTCCTAAAAACACCAGATCTCCTGACGAAAAACCCAGATACCCAAAATGGCATTGAAAACCCCACATCTGGGGGCAAAACCCCACGTTTGGAACTACTGGTCAAATCATTTCAAATCGAAATTACCAAAAAGGTAACGCAACTTATAGAACAGGTCAATGTGATGTAATGATATATTATAATGCCATTCATAACAATAAAATCAGGCAATATCTTCAAATTGCTGCAATTAGGTCTCATTACTTAGGTGGTCCCATAATGTTGCAAATAACTGTAAAATACTTTAATTTTTTAATCACAGTAATGTACTGTAAAAGAATTGAATTGAAAACATTCGTATAATTGCTTGTGACAAATTAAGCAAAATAGTGACTTCTTGGACCGAAAATTCTATACATATAAACAAGGGTGGATATTAGGGGAGGCGAGCGAAGCGGTCGCCTCTGGCTCCTGTCTTTCACAGATGCCGTTAAGGTCCCCCTTTTGAGAGTTTCACACTTATTTTTTACAGTGTATTGTTAAAAACGTTATTAATCACTCTTTCTAGAGCCACATTTACGCTCTGAAGAAAGTAATATGCAACTTTGATGTGTAGTTAAAGAACAATATAAAATCAAATGACTTCAAACAATTTACAGTTTGAAATTGACTTTCATGCAGAAGCAAAATCCCAGACAAAATGAAAAATTTAACTTGCTTTCAGCGAATAAAGTTTCGGTATAGCATGTGTGAAATATAGGCCACCTTTCTGAGAGTTTGTCTCGGGCACTTAAATTCTAATATCAACTCTTGCATAATAGAGAACAGATTTAGCACAAAGGACCGCGTGGCCCCCAAAAGCGAGGGGGCCCGTAGCAATTGCTACATTTGCTACTATTGTTAATCCGGCACTGGCATGACCTACGCAAACGAACATTTGTGATTAGAAAAGCATGGCAAACTGTTGTTGGACGTGCTGTACTCCCAAATTTTCTTTATCGGCATTTGGTGCTGATTATTAGCCATACGTTTAAGTGTTCGTTTCAAACATGTTGACTTCTTTCCTTTGACACAAGATGACATGAAGATGTTGGACATTCGTTTCTTGTAAGTACCTTAGGTGATGTTTGATACAAATACATACAACATGCTTAAATCATCATCACGTCCCACGAACAATCAACACTGCGAAGGTTCTACGAAAGTTTTCCTAAAATCGACTAAGGGACTTGGTTTATTAAGTAACATTGTTTATAAAAGCATTTACTTTAACTGGTTAAAATTTGTAATTACTTCCTGTTTTAAGTCATAAATTTTAAAAGTAGTTATGTAAACCTGATTTTTGTAGGCTTGCTGCATCTCTGCCTAAGAGGTTCAAGGTCTTTGCATCTCCTGACAACTTTATCTATTGCATTTCGGACTGCGAAGAAATATCCACCACTGCTTTTCTAAGGTTAGCAGAAAAATTGATGAAACAAGGGCTATAGCTGAACGGCTCTATAAGCTTGCGTTACTTACTCCTTTTTCATGTTTATTTTTTACGGAGGATTTCCTTTCAGTCCTTTAATTTCGCAAACTTGATGGAAACCGATCCGTTTTTCATTTGTAGAAAGCTACAGTTACATTAAAACCATCAAGCAACGATCACATAACTTCAGACTAATGTATTTAAAACAGAGCGAGTGATTTTGCAATGAAGTATTTCGCTTTTTCCGCAATTATTTCTAAACAAGTTAGTATTCCTTCTCATTGCAATGGTCCACGGAACATCTGCCTATTGCATTTGTTTCCAAACTAAAAGTCTTTTCAAACCGACATTTTTAGGATGTTGGTATGCTGATTCTCTGAAGAAAGTTGTTGATAGCAGAAACTCTCCAACCAGTCCTTGTCGGTAATCATGATGAATGAAGATAACAAGTAAGGTTCCGTTCTTTTGGTGGACTATAAGATTTGGCTAAGAACAACTGTCCACATGTGCGCTTGTTAAAACACTGCTTTAGTCCTGAAAGTAAGTGATATGCAACCATCGTTCTACAACTGTTCTCGATTTTACGATCATTTTTCTGCGCATTACCATGATGCGCACGATGGAGGTGTGGTACTTCAAATTGTTCAGCGCATTTACCTATGTTCTTTGAATTGTGATCGATAGTAAGTGCCGTGGTATGGAATGTGCGGCATTATCAAGAAGCAGATTCCCTACACCAGTGGTTCTCAAACGCTTCTGCACGTTGACCCCCAATTTAAGAATACAATTTTCTGCAGGACCCCGAGGCCTGACCCAACAGTTACTAATACAAGCAATTGTTATACATCCTACTACGTAGCCTACTGCTGTACTACGAGTCTAACAACTGCCGAACTACGACACATGCAGTACAATATTGTTTGTGACGAAACAAACAGAACAGTTTTCATAATGTCATCACAATCGATGATTAATAAAAAACTATTCGAATCGAATGTACTTTGAAACTACTGTAGCTGAGATTTGATCAGCCCTCTTAATGTTGTTTGGTTTGTTGAAAAGCGCCGTTTGCATTCTTTGCCCGATTAACTGTGATTTTTTAATTGGGGGCTTCATTGCTCCAGTAGACCCCATCAGTTATTCATTGACCCCTGGCCATTCAGGGACCCCTTTCGACACCGTGACTATTTATCGACCTTTCGGTGGTCCGATTGACCCCTGGGGGTCGGTATCGACCACTTTGAGAACCTGCACCCTACACCGTCCATCACTTCCACGCTTCGACTGCATAACAACTTTTCGCGTTGACTTTTGCTAATGTTATTGGCATGCAGCTCGAAATAAGATCACAAAAATTTTGGCATGCGGTTTTTGTGCATTTTCAGAGTCCTGAAGGATTCGACAAGACCAGTGCATCAATCAAACAGCATTTTGCTTTTCAAAAATCTGCTGCTTGCATCTGATATGATCGCCTGCAGCATTGTCGAAGATCAATTGCACATTCAGCATAACGTTTCCTTTGAAGATGAAGAGCACGGAATAGGCTATCGTCGAGCTCCATTTTATTTTGTTTCTCTTCATCATAACATTGATCAAAGTTTTAACATGTGTCTAGCAAGACAACGAAACACAACTATCGACCAAATAAAAGCTTCCATCGAGAGTGATGCAACTGTATGTTGTTAAGTTAGGACAGTTGCATTTTCAGTTGCGCCACGCATTTTCATTCCTGCGGAAACAACTTCAGTTTTTGTTTTCGTATTTAAATGAAAAGCTATGACATGGGTCACATCAATCAATTTTTTTGAGTGTTGTGGGTCATAGTTCCCATTTTGATGGTAATATTCGGATTCAGGAAAAATTGGCAATACATTTTCATGCCTCGGATTTAACCCTTTTATATCGGAAAGTGTTTCAAATAGAACTTGTATCTGAGGTCGTTAATGCGAAAAACTTTTGTTTTCGCGTAATATCAAAAGCTAAGACATGGGTCACATCAATCAATTTTGTTGAGTGTTATGGGTGAAAGTTCCCATTTTGATCATATTATTTGGATTCAGGGCAAAATGGCAATACATTTTGATGCCTTGGAATTAACCCTTTCATGCCGGAAAGTTGTTCAAATAGAACTTGTATCTGAGGTCGTTAATGCGAAAACTTGTTTTTCAATTGAAATGAAAAGCTAAGACATTGGTCACATCAATCAATTTTGTTGAGTGTTGTGGGTCACAGTTCCCATTTTTATGGCAATATTCGGATTCAGGACAAATTGGCAATACATTTTGATGCCTCGGAATTAACCTTTTCATGCCGGAAAGTGGTTCAAATAGTTGGAAGGTTGAATTTTCCAGAGGCTAAAAATAGGGCTATTTTGATTTTTGACCTGAACAATTGAAAATATAACTTTGTTTTTCAGAAAATATGACTTTATGTGGCCAAACAAAAGTTTTTCTTTTTTCAATACCTTTCTGGTGCTTCCATGTTGCTACGTGCTGTTGAACAAAAAAGTGCTTCTCGTGCTTAACAATCTGCAACTGCACACGTAGCAATAGAGTTCCTCAGTGGTGTAGTTGTGAACTCCTCAATCTTTTCCAATCACTTTGATCTTTGCAGCACTGGAAAATTTAATCTTTGGCATTGTGACTTCCGTGTCTAACTTCACAAAATGTTGACGCACTCCTTCATTAAAAGAAAATCAGAACAGGATGAGGGTGTTATATTGGTGAAGTCTTATTGAATCACCTGATGTTTGCTGATGATATTTGACTGTTCTGTCCAAGTGTACGAGAGTATACCTGATGTGTGTCAGGCAATGTATACCTGATGTGTGTCAGGCTTATGCAGAGTCACACATGGGAATATTTTCAACTGCAACAAAACTGTTTGTATGACGTTAAAGGCTAAGAGTGCAAAAAGTACAGTTACCCCATTACTGACACTAGGTGTTAAAAATGTAAAATCTCTCAGCCACTACAAATATCTAGGAATTGTACTGGATACTGAGCTTTCCGATGACAAACACATTCAAAGACAACTGCGATATCAATATTGTAGAGAAAACAAGCTGCAAGCCTCTTTTTCTCAATGTTCAAATGCAGTTAAAAATGTACTTTTTTGTTCCTTTTGTACATCCATGTATGCAGAGCAACCCTAATTGTAGAGAAAAAAGGAATGAAGGGAAATAGGGAATGGTTTCACCACAAAATTTTCTTCCCTGCGATTAGTGTCTACACTAAAGGTAGGGAAATAGGGGAGGCAGGGCGAAGACTTTCCCTACGTTCAGGTTCAGCACTAAATGTAGGGAAATAGGGATAGCAAGGGGAAGACTTTCCCTACGTTTTGGATCTACATTAAATGTAGGGAAATAGGGAAGGGAGACCGAAGACTTTCCCTACGTTCAGGTTCAGCACTAAATGTAGGGAAATAGGGAAAGGAAGGCGAAGACCTTCCGTACGTTTTGAGCCAGCACTAAATGTAGGGAAATAGGGAAGACAGGTCAAAGACTTTTCTTACGTTTAGAGCCAGCACTAAATATAGGGAAGGTGGGGTGAAGACTTTCCCTATGTTGAGAGCCAGCACTAAATGCAGGGAAATAGGAAAAGCAAGGCGAAGACCTTCCGTACGTTTTGAGCCAGCACAAAATGTAGGAAAATAGGGAAGACAGGGCAAAGACTTTTCCTACGTTTAGAGCCAGCACTAAATGTAGGGAAATAGGGAAAGCAGGGCGAGGACTTCCCTACGTTTAGAGCCAGCACTAAATGAAGGGAAATAGGGAAGGCGGGGCAAAGACTTTCCCTACGTTCAGGTTCAGCACTAAATGTAGGGAAACAGGGAAGGCAAGGCGAAGACTTTCCTTACGTTCAGGTTCAGCACTAAATGTAGGGAAATAGGGAAAGCAAGGCAAAGACTTTCCCTGCGTTTAGAGCCAACACTAAATGTAGGGAAATAGTGAAAACAAGGCGATGACTTTCCTTACATTCAGGTTCAGCACTAACTGCAGATAAATAGGCAAAGCAGGGCGACAGTTATCCTTCCATTTAGGGTCAGCACTCAATGTAGGGAAATAGGGGAAATAAGCGAACATTTGCCGTACGTTTTGGTTCAGCACTAAATGTAGGGAAACAAGGGAAGCAAGGCAAAGATTTTCCTTTTGTTTAGATTCAGCACTGAATGTAGGTAAATAGGGAAAACATGGCAACGATCATCCCTACGTTTAGGTTCAGCACTAAATGTAGAGAAATAGGAAAAGCAAGGTGAAAAATGTCCCTCAGTAAGGAAATAGTGACGGCAAGGCGTAGACAAAACCCCATGCCTCCCGAGATGAAATATGAAGCACCATGAATAAGTAAGTCCATAATTTTCGTTAAATTTTAGATTGCCAAGCTGTCCTGTGCAAACGTGAAGCCCTATTGAAGGTTTTATAGAGATGGTTGTAGTTCAGCCCTGAATGTAAAGAAATAGGGATGGGAAGACGAAATGTTTTGCTGTGTATCGGTTCGGCATTAATTTTTGTGAAAAAAGGAAAGAAACGACTAGCTTTCTTCTACATTAGGCTCAATAATGTTAGCTGAAACCTTTCAATGTTGGTTCAGCAATAAATAGGCTAGGTAGAAAAGCTGAAAACAAGCCAAGAACGTTCTTTGTGTTTAAGCTGAGCAGTTACCACGAAGTGTAAGATAAAGGGAAAGGAAGATGCAAGACATGTACTTTAAGTAACAACATATTCGTTGAAATTATTAGGCTAAATAAGTAAGATTTCACATTGTTTTAGTTTTTCATTTCTTTCTGCCAGAGAAAATGCATGCAAAAGCCGAAAAAGTCCCGACAAATATTATATGTGCCTTATTTATTTCTTGAACAACGATGTGCGTCACGCCTACACCTGGATATGTTCGTCGTCACGTTAAGTCGAGCGAACAAGCCAAAGACACGATTAAAAGTCAAAAAAACTTGCAAATGAAAAACAAAATGACAACAATTTAAGACTGTATTAAGAATGCTATTTTAACAAATAAACCGGACGCAAGTGTTGGCAGAGGAGGCAGTCACTGTGACCACAGGACTAGATACTGTTCGTAAAAGCAGCGTGCAGCGAAGGAACAGAATTGCACAAAAGTTAACTGGTCTTTCATTAAAACGGTTAATATGCACACGTTATGTAGCAAAAACTATACAAAAAATCCAGTTGTGTGTCTGTATTTTAGCTTTCTCCCAGTAAAGGAATGTGCCTGGTATCATCGCTGCCACTGTTACATTTTAAATAGCTCTGCTTCTTGTCTGCGTATGAATGTAATATAGAAACAAAAAGCTTTTGGGCAGGCGGAAACGTATTCACGAAGTACGAACAATGTCCTGTAAAGACTATTGCAAACATAGCATTTGGGCTACTTGACGAATGGGAACACACATAACTTTCCCGTGTTGGTTCAGTGATTGACTTGTTATCTGCTGAAGCCAAGCACCAAGACAAATTTGTTGTGCCGATTTCTTCACATTGCCATAGGAACGTCAACCAGGGCGTCCAAAAAACAATGTTCTGACCGAGGCTAATGAAAAACCCTTGCCTCAGTGAAAATGATGAATACTCCATCAATGAGCAACTTGGAGAATATTCCACAATTTTCAGAATCCTATTCTGAGAAGACATTGAAGCAGTCCCGTTACGACGGGAGGACTTTGGTGGGCTTAGCCCCCCAAACAAAGTTCCACGCCCACTGAATTGATATATGAAACACCATAAATAAGGAGTTTTTGTCAAATTTTAGAATGTCAAGCCGCCCTGCACAAGCGTAAACCGCCCGTATTTAATATCTTCTGGTGAGGAATCTGCATTGAAAAAAAGCCTAAAGGACCTTTGAGGAACATATTCCGGAAAAATATCAGCTGTTTGTTGCAAAGACACAGGATTAAGATTCTCAATAACGCTTGATATGAGAAAAGACCACAAAACTCAGAAAAATTTCATTTCAGTGGCTGTAGCACCACAATTACATTTGGCAAATGACGATAGCGCCGTTTGTTTCAAAGCAGCATTCCCCACTTCTGAACTCAAAGCGCATCGGTCCACATATTTCCGAAAAATGGTTCGGCTGATTATATGTGAGGACAATCTTCGCTTTGATTTCCCTATTTCCGCACATTTAGTGATATCTCTAAACGTAGGAAATCTTCGCCTTGCTCTCCCTATTTCCCTACATTTAGTGTAGATCCGAAACGTAGGGAAAGTCTTCGTCCCACCTTCCCTATTTCCCTACATTTAGTGCTGAACCTGAACGTAAGAAAAGTCTTCGCCCTGCTTTCCCCATTCCTCCATTTAGTGCTGGCTCCAAACGTAGAGAAAGTCTTCGCCTTGCCTTCCCCATTTCCCTACATTTAGTGCTGAACCTGAACGTCGGCAAAGTCTTCGCCCTGCTTTCCCCATTCCCTATATTTAGTGTAGATCCGAAAAGTAAGGGAAGTCTTTGCCTTGTTTTCCCTATTTCCCTACATTTAGTGCTGGCTATAAACGTAGGGAAAGTCTTCGCCTTGCTTTCCCTATTTACCTACATTTAGTGTAGATCCGAAACGTAGGGAAAGTCTTCGCCTTGCTTTCCCTATTTCCCTATATTTAGTGCTGAACCTGAACGTAGGGGAAGTCTTCGCCCTGCTTTCCCCATTGCCTACATTTAGTGCTAGCTCTAAACGTAGGGAAAGTCTTCGCCTTGCCTTCCCTATTTCCCTGCGTTTAGTGTTGGCTCTAAACGTAGGGAAAGTCTTCGCCCTGCTTTCCCTATTTCCGTACATTTAGTGTAGATCCGATACGTAGGGAAAGTTTACGTCTTGTTTTCCCTATTTCCCTACATTTGGTGCTGAACCAGAACGTCAGGAAAGTCTTCGTCCTGGCTTCCCTATTTCCCTACATTTAGTGTAGATCCGAAACGCAGGGAAAGTCTTCGCCTTCCTTTCCCTATTTCCCTACATTTAATGCTGAACCTGAACGTAGGGAAAGTCTTCGACTTGCTTTCCCTATTTCCGTACATTTAGTGTAGACACAAAACGTAGGGAAGAAAATTTTGTGGGGAAACACTTCCCTATTTCCCTAGTCCCTACGTCCCTTTTTCCCTACAATTAGGGTTGCCCTGCATCACAATTATGGAGTAACTTCAGGAAGTCATGCATGCAAAGATTGCGTGTGGCCTATAATTTTTGATACAGAGCTTTATACAACCTGCCATGGAGAGCGAGTGATAGTAGGCATCAGGTTCAATGTAACATTCCCACCTCTGAGGCACTAGCAACAAAAAATGATGCACTTGTTTCTTGAAAGATGCAGAAAGTCTAACAACGTATCCGTACGGTTGCGTGCTTTTAATTATGCAGTTAGATTGTTTTATGTTCATTCTAAATTCTTATACTTTGAACACTACAATTGCATTTTACTTTGTGACTGAGTGCTCGGACATTGCAATGTTTGTTTGTTTGATGGTGTGTCATGTCACAATGTATTCGTACTTTACCTGACCTCGAACAGTTTAGGAATTAGCGCCCTACTCTGCAGTGAGTGAGTAGTGTTGTACCAACCATGTGTTACGGGTTAGTGAACAATAGTGTTAAGAAAGTGTCTGCAACACTGTGGTTCTGCCTCCATTGCTGTTACGAAACGTGCTTTTAAGTAAGTGTACCCTGTGATTTAGCCTCCAATGCCTTTGTGAAACATTCTGTTTTGTTGTATGTTTTTATCAACCTGCGTTGTGCAGAAAGTGTGTGTTTGTACTATCATAGTCCATAGTAACTATGGACTTTGTGTCTGCGGACAAAAACACATTATTATATATATTATGTGGAAGTACTGTAGATAGTCCTCCACGGGACGGGTTAGCCCGTGCGGTTTGTGGGTACCCGCATTTGCGGGGTGGCTAAGGGAACCTGCACTGCTTTGCATGCAGGGTGGGTACGGGTTGAACTTGCTGTGGGGTGGGACAGGTGTGGGTTGAACTTGCTGGGTGGGCGCAGAATGAGAAATTATTTTTGTGGGTAAATGAGTGTTGAGCCAAAGGACATGAACTTAATCAGCTAAAAAATTGCAAAACACATGGATCTACTGAAGTTGTTTGCCAGCATTGTGCTTAGGACAGTTCAGTATAGTTCTGTTCAGTACAGTTGTTCTGTTCAGTAATAATTCAGTATAGTTCTGTTCTCTTTGATAACCAAATCGAACTGAATAGTGACCTAAAAGCAATTGTAGAAATGGCCCAGTCAAACATCAGTCCACAACTGCACGCCACATTGTTAAATTGCTGAGCAACTTCATGCACTATGGAGCTTGCCACACAACTTCATGCACAAGTTTTAGCATGCTATGCAATCTATTGGTAAAAGATCGCCATTTCTCCCTAGGTAATGTTTGGAAATATTTAGCATTATATGTAAATAAATCGCTTGAGTAAATCAGTTTCGGTAAAAATGCTTGTGGACAAATACAACTTTTTAGTGTAAATTTTGTTAAAATTAATGCATACTTCTCAAGATTTTATTGCAACAAAAACTTGCCCTAGTTATGAGTTTTTAGTGGTTTTCAGACAGCTGCGGGTTTAAGACTGAAAAAGTGTGATGCAAGATGGGTGCGGGTTGGGATGGTCTGTGGGGCGCGTGCGGGTTGGAAGTGTGTGGGATGGGAGCAGGCAAGATTTCTCAAATTCCTGAGAGTGCGGGGTGGGAGCAGACAAAAAATTTCAACCCGCGTGGGACTCTAGTAGATACCAAAATGGAACAAAATCTGTCCGGTCACAAAATTGCTATATATGGTTGTGACGGTTTCGATGCCAGCGGTTTGCCTGCACCTGCACTGATTAGTCTGCTTATTGATTACGTGCCACATTGAATTGCATTGCTTTGCCTGGTCGTTTGTATCGCACGTCGATGTCAGATCGTTGCTAGTAGTAGTTTTGTACCAGGCGGTTGTTGTATTGCGCTGCAGATGTTGATGCGTGCTGGTGTTCTTAGTTGAATAAAGCCTAGTGAAAGGTTTCATTCGTCGCTAGGTTCTGTCGTGACAATGGTGTCATAAACTAGAACTAGATTATTTTAATATTTATGTGCTTGTGAAAGAACTGCAAATTTGCTAATACATTCGCTGTGCAGTGCGATTATCACACTGTTTACAAAACATGTTGATAAGGCAAATTTACAATTGTTTGGAGAATGAATGTTGCAACCATTGAGATTTCAGTATGTGTTGTTTGATTAAAAAGAGTATTGCTTGTAGGGTGCCCAAGTGGGTTCAATTTGCAGAATGCACTCTTAGACCTAGCGATATAATAGTACCTGATAATCTGAGATTGTTTCAATGGTTTCCGTATTGAATTTGGTTAAAAATATGCAAAATATGACTTTATGACCCAACATGCAAAATAAAACTTTTTTGACTTTTGTTATAGACTTCGTAGGGAGGCGATTTTTGTTTTAAAATTTGTTTCATAGTTTCTTGAAGCACAGAAAAATATGACTTGTATGACTTCGAATGGCACTACATTTGTCATTGCTGAATTTAGGAAAGTAGACATTGAGCTTGCAGTTTCTTTGATGACACTGCTCAACAGTAACTGTTGATCATTAAGAGAAGTCGTAAAAAAGTGTGGGAAACCTAGATTAAAGTATAAGTTTTTTGTTACATATAAATTTGGTATGCATTAGAGTCCTGCCTAGGGTAGGTTTACCCACGTGGGTTGTAGGTACCTGCATTTGTGTGGCAGGTGTAGAACCTACAGATTATGCGCGTGGGTGCTGGGCAGGCATGGGTTGAACTTGATGTGGTGCGTGGCAGGTGTGGCAACCAGCAGAGTTATGCATCGTGTGGGTGCAGGGCAGGCATAGTAAACCATGGATGTTAACATTCTAGATGTGAACATTAACATGTTATCTTAAACCTATTGTTAGTCTGCAACAGTGTTTTATAACTGAATTTAAAACCAGACTACTGGAAGAAAGACTACCCCTAACTTCTAAACTGTTGATTACATGCTGTCTCGTTGGTTTCCTACCTCAAGACAACAGCGTGCCTCTAATGAAATATGTCTGATGTTGAAACCCAGACAAAATCATCAAATGAAGAAATTACACCTATTACTCTGGATGAAGTAGATGGTGAGTTGTCACATGTTGTTTTGATTTGCTGTTGTAGTCAGCTGCATGAAAAGTTTGTTCCTGATATTTTTATGTGGTTTGGCAGTAAGCAATTAGGCCTTGATTGCTAAGGTTGTGGTTTAGGTATTTTTACAACATCTGTTCTGTACAAAATAGGAACATACCTACATAATAAGCTGTGCTAAGAATTGTTTCTGGAGAATAGTGATCTCTGATCTTGAAGCAACATTACTCTTAGATTTTTGACATTTAAAACTGGTGTTTTCTGTTTTTTTATTGCTAATTTCCTTTTGTAGCTTTTCCACACAGCAGTTACTGCAAGACGCACATTCTTCGATGTTTAACTGAATTACAACACTGTTATAAATTGAACACTGATGTTTACATCTTGTTTGTTGGATGTTTGATAAAGTCACAAAGCTGTAATCTATGCATAAAGTAGTCAGAGGTTTGCTGCTATTGCTTTACAAATTCTATTGGTATCCCCAGTAGTAAAAGATAGAAATGTTATATGTGATTTTGCTGAAACACCTTAGCACCACTCGCTTTGGCATGTTGATGTTGAAAGGGCTTTGCTAGGCATGTCATTGCATGTATTGAATAACTGAATCTCATTGCACTGTTGCATTATTATCAGTATTGTATGGTGAGTAATGTTGTTACTTTTGTGGGAGTTTCCAAAGATAACATTAAAAGCTTGTTTATGAAATAATGAAGAGAAAGGTACATTTAAAATTCATTTGGTGCTGCATCTTTAAAATCAGTCTGATTCTTCACACACTAATTCTGTTTATTAATGAATTGCTGCCTGGCATGGAAATGATCCAGAAACCAGAAACTTGTGGTACTCAAATTTTTAAATATAATAGAACAACAGCATAACATAATACTGTTATGTCACAACCAGGCAGATTTATGCAGTAAGAAGTATGTCCATCACAAAACAATTGATGTTGATCTTACTAGAATGCTACAAGGCTCGTTCCTCTTCACAACTTTACTACAAGTCTCCTAGTCAAAAACTTAGTGTCTTTACACTGTAGTGAAAAAACACCACACATTGAATGCTAATTTGTTCCTTGTGCATGTTTCAATGTCGAAGTTGCTCTGGATGAGTCTCTGAGAACAATTCACATATTTCTGATTCTGTGTTGCAAAACTGCACATGATATAGCAAGTGAGCAAAATAATTTATTTACAAATTGATTGCTCATACAAAAATTTAAAGTTCATTGCCAAAATTTGCTTTTTTTTCCCTCTAAGTAAATCATTCCTGATCATGCACAGGTACAAATGTTTTAGGGAAAATTTATTACTATATGCATGGATGGTGATGCATCCCATATAATCTCTCTGTAAAACCAGAAAACAGAATTATATGCAACTGTATCGTGATACTGGGGTGGGCAATTAGCAGCCTGCGGGCCGCATGTGATCCACCACAGTGTTTTCAGTGGCCCCTGGAAGCATTCAGGAAAAATCTTCAAATCTGTAATTTCCTCCAACCTTTCACAGTAAATGTTAGTGCTGAGGTTAACTTGACACAACAGAACCTGTTCTGTCACAACAGAGCCTAGCAATGAAGGAAACCTTTCACTAGCCTTTATTCAACTAAGAACACATCAACATCTGCAGCACAATACAACAAACGCCTGGTACGAAACTAGCAACCATCTGACATCGACGTGCGATACAAACGACCAAGCAAAGCAATTCCACGCGGCACGTAATCAAGCAATGCAATTCTGCACGGCACGTAATCAGACTAATCAGTGGAGGCATCGAAACGAAACCGTCACACTCTCCCCCAGTGAAATTATACGGTCCAATCCCCAACAC
>Ga0210059_1007519_pt1 | contig 17297 bp, 12 predicted proteins | sample Ectturendosymbi2_FD_188042 | JGI IMG/M metagenome (GOLD analysis project Ga0210059, IMG submission 188042) | Ecteinascidia turbinata endosymbiont from Florida, USA - Sample 2 (SPAdes) (version 2) | ecosystem: Host-associated > Tunicates > Ascidians > Unclassified | place: Key West, Florida...
CTCTCCATTCCGCTCATTCAGAAATCAGTTCTTTAAATTGTGACAAAACGGCCTATCGATGCAAATATCCAGCGAGTATATTTACTAGGCTTTAAAGAACTGAGTTTCAACATACCAGAGACCAGAAAATAGTCATGACGATAGTCGTACGGCAGAAGCAGCCAGTTCAAACGATGCAGAGAACATAATTGAATACCAGGCAGCAAGAACACTTCGATCAGAGCGCAGTAATTACTCACGCCTCAATAAACGAAAGGCGCTCTACCGATAAGCAAGACGGCTCCGGGCAACTGCAACAATCAATCGATCGAACTACAAGCAACGACCATGCACGTACGAACAGCAACCATCACAAACTTTACAAGTTCATTTTAATCACCCTGAAAAATAGCCGATTTTTTCGCAGAATTTCACTACTTTTAGCAGATTTTAGCTGAAAACTTGTGACATAGTTTTTAGTAGGATCTAGCAGTTTTTTTGTGACACCATTTAGCAGTTTTATGTGACAACCATCAGGTAACACTGAATGCAAGCCTAGAGACTAAACCAATTGTGTACTGACATAGACAACTGGTAGGCCTGTTATAGGCTAGGCATGGGCAAGTGACTTCCTGCTGTAGTAAAGCTATCTCTGATTGTTAAGTGTTTTGCAAGGAAGTTGGATCTGGTTTATACTAGCTTAAAACTTCCACGGTTTAAAATGTTAGGCCTATTACTAATAAACCCATGCTCGGTTGATTGAGTTAAGCAAGTATGCATACGACTGATAACGATCGTCAGTGCAGCAAGAACAGTCCAGCATATTCATTTCGTGCTGTGCAGGTGCTTGCGCTTGCTTACATGACGTTTTAATTAACATGAGAGAATGTGACAAACAAGCAGGTTGGTGAAGAACGGCAGTCACTATTCTTTCTGATAATTACATGCCAATGTGCAGTCAGCGATACGTCTGGCCGTGCACGCGTTCCGAACTGATAGCTTCATTTCAGATAAATCATGAAGAGGTGTCGAATCAAAGATCATTCAGTAGGTATTTACTCATTTTTGAGTAGATGTTTATTTGAATAAAACTTGAGTAAACCTGCCCTAGGCGGTAAAAGCGTAGTAAAAAATTTGTATAAACAATAAAAGTTTTTATAAAATGTGAACCGCTTTCAAAATTATTTATATAAAAGAATTTGTGAAACTTTTGTCAAAGTTATTTATTGTTCTGTCACCGTGACTTATTCGATGCTAGTGCATCTTTTTTGCTTATCAGAGCATCTGAATGCATTGGTTTGCTTTTCTTTCTCAATCATTGAATTATGCAGCACAATGTGGAAAGGATTGATTTACTATAGAGTCTATGCGTTATGATAACGCAGCTTTGCAAGCAGTTGATTGTTAAGATCTGAAAAATTAATCTACTTTTGTATTATTTGCATTTCAAGTTAAGGATTTTTTCTGAAACGCATCTGGTAACTCACGTCGGTGCTCCTTGCTTTGCAAGACTCATTTTTAGGACATATCCTTAGAACACATTACTTACTTTTCCTAACATCCAAATTGAAAAGGTTAATGCAAAGAAAAGAACGAAAGGAAAAGAATTTGAAGCGAGAAAAGCAGGGTTTTGAGGAATCTCCCTGCCATGCTGTGCTTCCATAGCTCTGCCATGATTCTGACTGCAAGCATCATCATTCAAGTGACAAAGTACCAACGAAAAGCAACTAAATCTGAAAATGATTTCGCATTCATTATGCATATTTACTAAAGCTTACAGGTGAAATGATTTTAAAAGCTTTAGCCTGTGTTCAAGTTTTTTCTTGCACTTTACAGGACTTAGAATGCATATTTGACGCGAAATTGATTTCCTAGTAAAATGCTTTGCGAGCAGCTTTCATTGCTGTGAGACTTACAGTCTCTGAAGTTGTGAGACTTACAGTAGTGTGGAATCTGCGAACTATTTTTAACGCAAATCAGTTTGCATTTTGGGGAATATCTGGCGTGAAGGCATAAAAAGTCGCAGAGCAGAACATGAAATATGTGTGTACTAGGGAAAGTTTTAAGTTAAATCAGAACAGAACTTGAAACTGAAATTATGGAAAAATTGGATTATATCAACAAAAACTTACGTGTTTCTTGAAGTTTGTTGATTTGTTCCTGAAGAGTGTCTAATTCTTGCCTCGACGTTTCGCTTCTGCCAGGTTCACCTTTAGCACCTTGTGGTCCACGATTCCCTGGTGGTCCAGGTGGTCCTTTTTCTGATTCGTAGGAATGAGACGCACAAGTCAGAACTACGTGATTTGCACTTGATATAGAGGTTATTGCGAGGGGAAAAACAAGTGCTATTATTGTATAAATAGCTACCGAAACGTTTTGCTAATAAAGCAAGGCGAATTCAGAATGTCAGACAAGAAAGAACATAACTTAAAATTGACAAACAAATGTTTTTTGAAAAAAGAAGAGGAAACAATGTTTATGCTTTAGGACAAGGGTCGGCAACCTTTTTCGAACTGTGGACCGGTTTCAGCCTGGCATTGGTTTTCGAACCGGCCCTCAATAAAATAATGTTTGACCATGCAAATTTATTACAACACGTCAGTCATCATGGCACTTTGGTGACAGATCTGGGCTTGCTTTGCCACGAAAAGGTGCTCCGACCTGTAAGGATTATGGGAGTCAATGGCACCCGCAGTGTGTTCATTATATCAGTCGTTCCAGTCACTTTTTGACCACTTGGCCATGATTCCGCACGCCCCAGCAACAGTTTCTTCACGGACAGGCACCGGGCCGCTGCCCGGTGGTTGCCGACCCCTGCCTTAGGAAATTTGACATTATTACAACTGAAAGATTACATACACAACTGACAATCTATTGCACATGTAGTTGTTTGGAAAGTTTTGTTTCGGGTATTTCTTTAAAAAAGTACTTGAACGAGTTAATCAGAACAAGCCAATTTCGCCATGACAACCTACGCTTATGTTTTGAAGGAAGAGCTTTCTTAATCTGCAGTGTTATTCTCACAAGAGTTATCAAGTATTTACTTCAACATCAGTTCAACTTTTTTTCCTTTTTTCTATTTTCATTTTCCTGATGTCTATTTCGAAATTGATGATTTTGTACTGCACCCGATCCTTGTTTATTTTGTTTCAATATTTGGTGATATTTGTGTTTAACGTACTTGCTGACTACTCAGAGAATGAACTGCAGCGCTGATTTTAATATTTAATGCCTGAGCCGGCGCATGCCTCTAAGTTGAACATTTTCCTGCCTTTGGTTGGCCACGACTGCCACAAATCTTATATATCAACCTACCTATATCTTGGATTTTTTGCCCATGTTGTTTACTGCTTGACTTGTACATTAACATCTTCATGTTTCATATTGTTTTCGTTTGAATATACATTTGTTTAATTAACACTGTTTTTGTAATACGGTACGAAGCTGTTGATTACGTTGACCTAGGTTTAACTGTGTAAAGAACTGTGAACGTTATGAACGTGTAACTCTCTTGCGCATTTGCCAAGTTGAGAAGTTTTGATTAGCACTTCCAGATTAAGTCGCAACAGGGTTTGTGGCAATCTGCGTAATACCTGTATTCTTAAAACAGTTCTGTGCTCTGATTTCAATTTTTCATCTGTCTTAACATTTTAAATGCAAATCGAATGGTTCAACTACATAAAAATCTATATTCAGAATCTAGAATTTGTGACGTTTCAACAAACAGTCATTCCAAAAACATTTTAAAACTTTAAGCATAAGTTGTGGTTGATGTTTAGACATACGCACTAAAATGTATTGCAACATTTTTTGTATTATTAATCATCCACTTTTGCACGCTTTCACTCTGAACAGCACGGTTTTCGTAATCAAGTTCATCAATGAAAAATTTAAATGTTTTTTCAACTTCACCGTTCAGAGATGAGCAAGTAAAACTTTTTAGGAGATGTATCGTTAATTTCTGTACAAATCACACGTGGGCCTACCATAACAAACGTAGATGGTATTAACATATACAAATTTTCGCTATGATAGTTTGCATAAATAATTGGAATGCACATTTGCATCAGTGTCATGATTAAATCTTAAATTTAATTTTTTCCAAAAAACTTTTAAAGCTGCCTTTGGAAACTTGTTGCTGCTTAATCTATATTTTTAACAATTATATTGAAAACATAAATTTTGAAATATCCAGTCCAAATTAAAGTGCTGTATTGTTTTATCTTTGAAGCATGGTCACAAAGCTGGACAAATTTTGGATGTACCTAAGGGAAGTACTTTAACTAAATGTCAAAATGAAGAAGATTGTTTTATTTGTTGAGGTGAAAGATAACACAAATAAACAATATTCCACACCTCTTTCAAGTTCAGCAAAATTTTCTTGCCAAGTTAGATTCAAATCGTCTGTTTTATTTTGAACCAACGCTTGAAGCTTTGCTTGGCGATTGTCAGAGTCTCTTCTCACTTCATTTCGTAAAGTTTGCTTCAAGAATCGAAAAGTAATGAAAAGGAACATTAGGTAAAAACAAACGAAGTGATTTGTTCAAAACCTTTTTCACTTCCGGGTCATTACATGTCAAGTGATCCAAAAAAAGACAAAATGCAACCCATCCTCTCAGATTTTGATGAAATTTGGTAGGCTCAAAGAGCTTTTTCTTCTAAAAAAAACTAAATTTTTTGAAAATCGGACAACAGCCGAGGTTATAAGCATTTAAAGTTAGCCTATTTTTGTGCGCACTCAAGCGTAACAGCATGATGAATTTCTTATGCTCAACTTTGAAGTCTTGTAACTCTACCTCTACATAGTTTTAGACAGTCAATATTTTGAATATGTTAATCATAGCATGCTTGAGCAAATTCCCAAATGCTGACTCCTAGTTTGTGTTTGTTGACCTTTCAACCAAGGTTGATCAACAGTACCCCTATGATCACTCATGCGTGACGTCATTTTTAACAGCCAATATCTGGAGGAGCTCTGTAGATAGGTTGATGTGTGATACCTCATCTGAAAGGTCTGTTCAAGGACAATTAAAAGCAAGAATAAAATTGCTGGTTTATTGAGTGTTTTCAGAAAGAAATGCAGGTCAATTCAACTGTGTTTAACTCATCAAGATTATAGGGTCGTAAATGGCATTTTTCATTGTTCTGTATTTATGTGGTAACAATTAATAATAAAGCCTTGAAATTTGGATCATGTCAGGTTGGTAACATCTACATTATATTAAAAATGTTTTTGAACTATAGAAGCAATGAGCCACCTATTTCAAAGATTTCTTTGTAGTAAGTCAACCTGGCTGCCACATGCATATTACAGCAAATGCTACGACAGTACGTCTGGTATCAGGACAATTGCCAGCTGAACAACTGCCTGCCCTACAATACAACTAACAACTATGACAACTGCCAACCCAAGGAACAGCTTCTGTGAAGTTAAGTTGAAAATGGTTTTGCTTCACAAAAGCGGTTATCCAGTTGGCACTTGCCTTACTTATTAGTTGTATTGCAGACAGTTGGTAGTTGTCCTGGTTGGCAACTGCCCAGGTGGCAATTGTCTTAGTTGGGAGTTGTTAAACTGGCAGTTGTCCAATTAGTAGCTGTCCTAAAACCAGTACTTCTATGTGTCATTAAATTAGAGAAAATCATACAAATTTGAAATATGGTGGATTTGTGCCTGAATAATTCTACTTCTAAGTGGAACTTTGATTGACTGTTTCACAGTTAAAAATAAGCTTGTGCGCATGTGCTAAATTGAGTTAAGTTTTTAATATGGACAAGTGCAGTTTTGGCATACTCTAACAGCGATTGCCACAAGAAGATATGCTCAAAACAAAAGGAAAGATTGATTAAATTAGCAAACCTGACTGAAGAAGACAGATTACTTCTAGAACTTCGCGTTAAGGCTGAATGCAGTGTTGACAATGCATTAGAAACTGTTTGTATGTTCCACAAGCTCAAGTTTATTGATCGCTATTCTGCTGCTTATAAAGTGTGCAGTGATGTTCTGCAAATACATAAAAAACCTGTTCGAAATTCAACACTTCGCATCATTACGCTGGAATGGTATCAAAAGGTCAAACTTTACATGAAAGTATGAATATTATACCAGGAAGAAAACTTTGCTGCGACTGTAGAAACAAAATTCAAGAGATGATAAATGAGACTGAAGCTGCATCATCTAGTGCCAGTGAGATGGAAAATGTTTTGGTAGAGGAGAAATCACTCTCTAATGTGAATCAGAGCTTGGGTGAAATAAGAGAATCGCCAATAAAACTTTACAGCATTGCTTCGCATAACAAACAAGCTATGAGGAAAAGGATATTGCTGCAAATCAATGACAAGTTTCACAAAGAAATTTCCAAAGCACTTAAAATTGATGAAGAATCTGGTTCAGAGGAGGATTGTACTGAAGTGGAAGAATATCAAGAGTTGCTTCATAATATGATTGCTAAAATGAAAAACAAAATTCAAAGTGATAGCTCAACAAGAGCAGAGATAGTACAGGTGTTAATGATGGCTCCTGACACTTGGTCAATAAAAAAGGTAACAAAAGTTTTTCAAGTTAGTGAACGAATGGCAAGACAGCTGGAAATGACAAGTGGCATTTGTTCATTACCACCACCAAGGAAAGGCAAATTAATATCTGATGACGCAATAGAAATTGTGACTCAATTTTACCAGAGCAACGAGAATAGTAGGATTATGCCAGGAATCAAAGATCGCATCAGTGTGAAAATGAATGTCTATTAACAAAAACGGTTGCTGCTGTGCACCTTGAAAGAACTTTATGTGGATTTCAAAAACCAAAACCAACAACAAAACTTGGATTTTCTAAATTTTGCACTTTTAGGCCAAAATGGTGTGTTAGTGCTGGGTCATCTGGTACACATGCTGTGTGTGTGTGTGCCATGCACCAAAATGTCATTCTCCTGTTACATGCTGCACACATTGAAGAGACTTTCCAAGAGTTGATTGCGATGGCTGTACGCGATATTAAAAACAGAGACTGTGTGCTACAGAGGTGCTCTAATTGCCCAGGCTTTGGCAATGTTCATGGAAAGCTGAAGGACATGTTTGAAGACGACTGTGAGGAAATCAATTTTGAACAGTGGGTATCAGTTAACAGAACAGAATTAATCACTCAGTCTTTGCTGGTATCAGAATACATTCAGCTATTGCTAAGCAAACTAACTGCTTTGACACCTCACCATTATATTGCACACTCACAGTCCTCATACCTGAAAAAACGAAAAGAAGAAATGAATGAAAAATCAGCTTTAGTGTTGATGGACTTTGCTGAAAATTATTCATTTCATGTGCAGGATGAGGCACAGGGTTATCACTGGACTCACCAAAGTTGCACAGTTCATCCGGTAGTCTGTTATTACAAGTCCAGTTCAAATGAGCTCAATCACCTAAACCTTTGCTTTCTGTCAGAAGAGCTACAGCATGATACAACTATGGTTTATCTAATACAAGAAAAGACAATGCAAATCATCAAGGATATTGTTCCCAACCTCAATAATGTTGAATATTTCAGTGATGGTTGTGCAGCACAATATAAAAATAAGTCATTTTACAACCTATGCATGCAAAAACAAGACTTTGGTGTGGAAGCCACATGGTTGTTCTTTGCTACAAGTCATGGGAAATCACCATGCGATGGGATTGGTGGTACTGTAAAAAGAGCTACCGCAACGGAAAATCTCCGGCAGGCCTCTAGATAACCAGATTTTGACAATTGAAGCAATGATAACTTACTGCAGTCAAAATCTTCCAACGATAAAATTTGTCAACCTCTTGAAGAGAGACCTAATTGATGCAGACAAAAAGCTACAACCAAGATTTCAGCATGCCTGCACCATCAAGGGCACACGAGGATTTCACTATTTTAAGGCATTATCATCTAGACTTGCTATGAAGCCCATCAGCCAGGATGAAGAACTCTCCCTTGAAGGAGATTTGGAGATACCTCCAATTTGGAGTGATTTTCTGCAATATCTGCAAATCAATGAATTTTTGTGTTGTTTATGATGAAATGTGGTACATAGGCATGATAAAAGAAGTGGACACTTCCAACAGTGATATTCTTGTGGACTTCATGCACCCTGGTGGCCCTTCTCCCTCGCTACATTGGCCAGAAAAAAGAGATGTATGCTGGATACCTTTTCAACATGTACTCTGGAAAATTGACGTGCCTTCACTTGTGACTGCTCGTGGACAATATTATCTGTCAGATGCGTCCAAGAACAAAATAGTTGCAATTTGGGAAAAATACAAAGCTTAACTTGATTGCTTGTAGCTTGTCTACCATTATCTTTCGCTGTGTTGCGATCGGAAATCCCGAGCGGCATGTGCGCAAAGCTTCGCACTGTGGCAGCAAGCAACAATAGAGTTCACATGCCATGATCACTCTATTATTGCTTGTTCGCGCCACATATATGTATGGCGTTGTTCTTCACGCACATCCCGTTCGTGGTGAATCACACAATCAACGCAACACCACCGGAGAGGTTGCAACAACATCCCCTCTTACAACGAACCGCACCGATCGCACGTTCTTTGTGTGAAGGCTGAACTCCGCACGACCTTCACATCCTGGTCACAGCACCATTTTGTTGCGATCGGAAATCCCGAGCGGCATATGCGCAAAGCTTCGCACTGTGGCAGCAAGCAACAATAGAGTTCACATGCCATGATCACTCTATTATTGCTTGTTCGCGCCAGATATATGTATGGTGTTTTTCTTCACGCACATCCCGTTCGTGGTGAATCACACAATCAACGCAACACCACCGGAGTGGTTACAACAGCTGATTGAAAACATGCTTGAAAGTTCTATGCATAGACATGAATGCATTAATTTGCTCTGCACTGCTCAAGTGCAAATGTATGTTCATTTGTTGTGCTTGAAAAACTGAATTTCCAGTTGAAGAATAAAGACTAGTAGTTCCAAAAAGCAGCTTTGACTAATAATTTTGATAAGATTCATGTAGCTTAATTAGCATGCATTTCTTTCTAAAAACACTCAATAAACCAGCAATTTCATTCTTGCTTTCAATTGTCTTTGAATAGACCTTTCAGATGAGTTATCACAAATCAACCTATCTATTAGAGGTGAGCGGATATTGATTATTTGACTCCTGATCCACATTCGAAAAAAATTTTGAATATCCATATCCAATCCTTATCCGAAAATTTCTTAAATTTAGTATCCGATATCCATCCGTATCCGAATGCGACAATGGTTAAATACGAAACAACCAGGCAATGATTATAAGTCCACAAGTGGACCTTCATTTTTGAAAACTTATTCATCCATCGCCTGAACCATGACACTAATCCATTACAAGTGTACAGTTGACTGCACTATGCTTGGCAGAAACTTCGTAAGCCTAAACATAACGCTTAAACCTAAGCCTAACTCTTAAACCTAACATTTGCCAAACCTAAACCGCAAATCTGTCACAAAAGTTTGGAAACTTTTGAAAAGGTAAATAAAAATGGTACCATGAAAAATGCAACCACTGCAACCAAAAAATATGGTGCACGATTATGCAAGAGTCAACGCGAAAACCATATAAGACAGTAAGACACGTCTACCTGACTGCCATGACAGTGCTGCTAATGTGACAAACTCAGGGTTTATTCTAATCGTGTCAACGCCAGTGGACCTATAGCCACTTCCAAACATAAACACCCTGTCATTTTTTGACCCAATCCATAAAAATAACATCACATATTGTGCACTTACAATTGGAAAAACAGAAATATAGTGTGTATTTTGCCGCCAGAGGTGTAGCTCTACTGTGGTTATTTTTCCATTTCAACTGCAGTGTATCTGGTTTTGTCCAATTATAACACTGACTTCGTGTCGTGGCACCAGCAGTTAGTACGACGAACCTGGTCGAGTGGGAAGTCTTGCTGTGCGAGTGGTCGTCGTTTGGGTTCTCGACATTGTTATTTCGTCTCGGCTAATAGAGACGACACTTTTTATGAGAAAACTTTTTATGAAAGCTACATAACTTTTTAAATAAGTTTTCAAAACCAGACACAGGTTTACAATTTGGGTTAGGGTTTTAGGTTATATGGCAAAGAAGATCAGCTAATCCAAGGAGATAGTCCTTGTCATGTGACCAATTTTCAACCAATCTGGTTCAGGTAATGGCAGAAGAGCTCCAGCATTCAACCAATTAGTAAAATATAGAAAATATATCTTGCAACTCTGAGAGTGGATCACAGTACAAAACACACCAAAACTATGTAGCTTACAAAAACTACAAACCCAAATTGTCTTTTAGCAGAGGTTAACTGTTTAAAACCTGAGGAAGAATGTTCAAAACTCTAACCAAAAGAAATGTAGCTTAAACACTAAAATAGACCAGGGTGGCAAATAGGTCAATCGCATTGACAGGTTGATCGCCGAGTGTCACTTGGTCGATCGCGTCTGATTTTTTCATTGAATGGACAAGATACCTAACAAGAACAATTTTCAATCAATATTCCAGAAAGTACATAAAAATTATCCATCAATTGGTTGGTCACGTGTATTCTTTGGTGTCTCTTGTGATAGCTGACCGTAGGCTAGCTGGACAGATGCCGCGAAGGTATTGTAATATAGTTTCATATTATTGCTTGGCAATCATGATTTAGGCGTAACAGACACTTTACCTTCTGTCTGTGCATCACTTACTAAGGCAATGGTTCACTGTATTTGCACATGTGGTATTGTACTGAACTTTGGCATTTTGTATTTGTGACTATATTACCGAATGGTCGATCGCGAGTTATCAAGAACTTTTCTAGTCCATCCCAATCGAAGATAAGTTGGCCACCCATGAAATAAACTATATTAACCTACATAACACACACATATCATTATGCCACTCAGCACAACATGAACAAAACAGCATACCAGCAATATTAGAGCAGTTTACTACTACCACTTCGCCAGAAAAAAATTCACGATAAAAGTAACACGAATTATCATTGATTGTGATGAATGCAGCACATACTGACAAATCATTTTGATTTTTTGTGAATATGAAGACCATTAGTAAAGAAAACACTAGCACACTCATTTGTGACATCTTGAATCACTCTCAGGGAAATTTCGTTGTAGAATCAAACAAATATCCTGACCCTGTCCTGATCGAATTTTTTTCAAAAATAAGTACCAAATCCAATCCTGATCCTGTCCATGCTCAACGCTTGTATCTACAAAGCTCCTCCAAATATTGGCTGTTCAAAATGACGTCACGCATGAGTGATCATAAAGGGTACGATTGATCAACCTTGGTTCAAAGGTCAACAAACACAACCTTAGGGGTCAGCATTTGGGAATTAGCTCAAGCATGGTATGATTAACAATATTCAAAAGATTGACTGTCTAAAACGATGTAGAGGTAGACACAGGTGTACGAGAGTGCATATTTTTGGGGATGCCAAAAATGTTTGCCCAAATTTGATCTTGTTTTTCCCAAATAACGTATAAACAGCAAGCCTTAATGTTAAGACTAAAATGTACCATTGTAAACAAATCAAGGTTTCTGCATGCCTAATTAGGCCTACCAGTTACCGGGTTCAAAGCCGTACAACCTCAACTAGCAATTAATATTCTGCATACCTACATGTGAACAATGGTAATATTTGTTGTGTTGAAAAATGTTAGCTAATTACAATGAAATACTCCTGAAATTGCTGTTCATACCACCGCACGTGTAAGGTGTTGTTCAGAATCTTCATTTTCAAGTTTTTATATACGTTCTAAACTTATTCTTCCAACACGATCATCCTAATAACTAAGATCTGTTCTTCTCTAGCATAGATGTGTGCATTTGTGTTGGCCACAATGGCAATCAATCTGGAAAAGGAGTACAATATCGGGTTACGATCTAAAGTATTACATTGGTGCAAATAGGTCAAGTCTCAAGCAAGTAGAGGGAAAGGAGGCAATTTAATACATAGAATATAGCTTAACCTTCCACATTGGTCAATCTTCACTGCAGTGTGTTGTACTTAAAATACTAAAACTTACTTAAACGTTTACAGCTACTAAAGTCACATTATGAAAACCAAAAATCCACTCTAGTTTAGACAGTTAAATGTGCATTGAACACAGCATGCTAAGAAAAAATAGCAATATGGGACTGATACACACAAATACTGCAGCCTATATGATCAACTACTAAGGAATGTGTTCAAATGCACATTTCCAATGACAAATGACTGATAACCTCAACAAAAATGTTTTATAAATATGACAGTGCTGCAATGCACTGCATTAGTGAATTATGCAGTGCAATAAATAGTACAGTTGCTACTGTTCATGAAAACTTCACTTCACAACATTAAATTAAAATATTAAAATTTGGCAGGATACAACATATGCAATTTATTGCATGAAACAAACGGAACTATGAAAACCTAAACAGTATAAAATCACAGTTACATTACTACCACGCAACATATTACAGCTGCAGTTACGTAGTTAATTCTATTCATGAATACTTCATGGAAACAGATTTGCTCTTGCAAATCTCACAACATCAAGCACGTTTGAAACACAACAACTTCACGGTGTCATATCACAGCAACCCCACATTACTACCGCAAAACATTTTGCAGCTACAGCTACATTTTAGTTGTACATTTTACAGCATCAACAATTTGAGATTTGCAAAAATTAGGGTTAGTTGGAATGTCGAGTTACCACTACATGTTCCTAATTTTAAAATGTTTCTAACTCCACCCAAATTTGAATGAAGTTGTTTCAGTTGGTCCAATTTTGATTTGGGCTGTTGTAATTTGCTCAAATATTTATAATATATGCAAAGCTGAATGACACTTTTCCAATTTTCCCAGATGTTTCTAATTGTACCTAAGTTTGGATGAAGCTCTTTCAATTACCCAAATATGATCAAGGCTGTTGGAATTTGCCCAAATGTTTCTAACTGTATCCAATTTTAAATGAAGTGGCTGTATATTATTAAAATTGGAATGAAACTGTTTGAGGTTACCCAAAATTGAATGAAGATGTTCCACTTGGCCCGAAGTTGAGTGGAGCTATTGTTGTTTGTCCAGAGTTGATTTAGTCTGTTGGAATTTACCCAAATTTTTCCAATTTGTGGAAACATTTTTAACTTCGCCCAAATTTGAATGAAGTTGTCCCAATTTGCTCAAATTTCATTAAGAATGTTAAAATTTAACCAAACGATTTTGATTTTATCCAAATTTGAATAAAACTGTTATAATTCACCCAGACATTTCTAAACGTACTAAAATTTTAACGCAGCTTTTCTATATAGCCCATCTTTGAACAAGACTGTTTGAACTTGCCAACAATTGAATGAAGCTGTTGCAAATTGGCAAAATTGATTTGACTGATGGACATCACCCAAGTGTTTCCAGTTTATCTAGATGTTTTTGTTTTGAGCCAAGTTTGATTGAAGCTTTTCTCATTTGTCCAAATTTAAATGAAGCTATTGTACATTACCCAAATTCTCCTATTTTACTCAAATGTTTCTCATTTTACCCAAAACGATGCTAAAGTTTTTTAGTTGGCCCAAATTCGATGAAGGCTGTTGGAAACACCACATGACTCCAGTTCACTCAAGGGCAATGTCTATCTTGCCATCAGGGGCAAAAAATGGCAAAATAGTCTGAGACGTTTTGGCTATTACTTTGGCGTTGATTTGGCTATTATTTTGCCTTAGTTTGGAAAACAAATAAACAGAGCGTGACGATTGAAGCTGCAGAATGTGACGTGGAGACTCCATGCCGTAAAAATGTTTTCACCAGAGATGAGCACGGATTAGGACTGGATCGGACTGGATCAGGACTGAAGCCAATTTTGGCCGACACAAGACTGGATCGGACTGCAATTTTTTTTTAATGTGCGGATAAGGTCTGGATCGAACCGAGGAGGTTTTTGTTGTTTCAGTATGATTATTCTTAGCATATCAAAAAAATTTATTTGTCCGATTGTGCAGACTTGTTAAGTGGTAGTGTGTATATTGCCATCAGCGGCAAAAACTCTGCTGGGACTATTTTGCTGTTTGAACTGTGTTCACCTTTGTCCACATACAACGTAGAGTTCGTATTACTAGTAGCAAGGTGAAGGGCATGCCTTTAAGTTTTGGGTTCAGGCTTTGGGTTTTTGGTCACATGACAAAGACCATACGCTAATCCAAGTGCATCATCCTTGTCACATGAACAATTCAACCAAACGGGTTTGCCTAATGCAGCTATGTCCAACCTGCGGCCCGCATGTGGCCCAGTTTAGGTGTTCGCTGTAGTGAAAATATCCTACATACTGACAACCTGTCCTTATTTGCATAATCTTCAATTTGAAATTTTAATGCAGGTGGTCCTTAGTGCCACTTTATCACGTCTGTTACTGTTGCGATTAGGATTCGAACGCTTTAACAAGGCAGTGTCTGTTTTTGCCATCAAAGGCCAAAGCACTGCTGGAGTTATTTGCCATTAAGGCCAGCTATGTCCAACCAAAATGACTTACAGAGTCAAAAACCATATCACTGTCTTGACCAGGGCCGCACATTGAATGACATATTAATGAGGGCCGCACGTTGAATGGCTTACTTTGATGTTAGCAAACTAACTTGAGCTAGCTAATGTATTTAAATCTTAGAAATGCCAAAAGGCTCTGTCTATTTTGCCACATTGAGCAAAAGCACAGCTGGAACTATTTTGCCTTCAAGCAATCTTCTTCTTCTTTTGACCTAGTTGTTCAAACCACTATTTTGCCACACGAGATCTCGGGGCAGATGTTGAGCAGCCTTTTGCCTCATGAGCCCCAAGCAATCATATTGCTTGAAAGGCAAAATAGCTCCAGTAGTGCTTTTGTCTCATGAGGCACAATAAAGATGCATAGTTTTACGTGGTCGAATCAGAACAAGATCGAACTGATCATTTTCAAAATTTTTGCGGATCAGGGCTTGTTCAGATTCAAAATTTTCTGACCAGGATTGGACTCGGACTGAAAAATTTCACATTCCGCTCACCTCTGGTCTTCACCACATGCAGGCGACAGTTAATCAGCTCTCATTCGGCAAACTGTCCCATTAATTGTTTCGACTGAATATCGGTTTGGTTAATTCTTTCAATAAATTGTTGTTCGATAAACTGTCGTACTACCGTTTTTTCAATAAAGAACTGCCCTATAAGCTCCGCTCATGCAAATGTCACCTGTTTCAAGGAATGCAGACGTTTTTCTAGCACAACTTTGTAAAAATATTACCAAAAAGCGAAGTTGTGGAATCATTCCGCATGCACAGGCAAAAAAAACTTCCGCTGCATAGTAGCCCTTACCGCTGTGCAGCAGGAAGACAATGGAGGCCAACTGCTGTTGCCTTTTCTAGGTTATTGATGCGTTTAATCCTTTGTAATGCAAAGTTAAAATTGAGTCTAACTTTTGTTTATCGTTTGGTGGATTGGTACCTATTGCGCGCTGTTACACGCAAAGCGTGAGTCATACCACTGGTACTATTTTCATTTACTTTTCTTGGAATCACCATCAACGCAATAAACAAACAAACCAAAGTGAATGCATGAAGTCCAAGAGCAGCAACTGCGACAGATGCAACAACTCCAATAACAATGGGAAGAAAGATGGTTTCGAATTTTCGTGGCGCAGATTCGGTTTTCTTCTCATCTGCCAACAATATGGGCAATAGAACCTCTCAAATGGCTACGAACAACGACGTTATGATGACAGTATTACAAAACAAAACTCTAAATATTTCTGAGGTGAAAAAGCTCTAAGAAACAGAAATAGACCTACCATACCTCCCGGTTTGGCCGGGACTGTCCCGGTTTAAACGTCTGTCCCGGTGTCCCGCCCCAGTTAGCAAAACGTTCCGAAATTTCTTTTCAGTGAAATTTTCAAAATGAACTCCAGCTTGAAGATGCGTTGTTATGAAATAATACCGCTCAATGGCCATGTACAATTGGGGGGCATTGTTACATCATTTTATCATTGTCTTCAATGCACCTACAGCAACTGCAGCAGTCAGAAGCCATTCTGTATGCTTTGAGGAAGCAAGATAACTTTCAAAGTTTCCCTTTTAATCTAAGTGCAATACTTCATATGTGTTCTCAGACAATCTTAAAACAAAAAAATAAGGTATGAAATTTGCCAAGCTCAGACGTTCGGACGCTAGTCAGGTTATTTCATTTATGGTTTTGAATTTGTCCCGGTTTAAGCCTAAAAAATTATGTTAAGTCTAAACAGAAACAAAGGAGTCGTTGAACTGAAGCGCTTGCAAACATTTGCAAGTCTGCGTTTTTGTTTTATTGTATTCTACATATTTTAAGCACGTGAATACTTTGGTACAATATGTCCACATGTTAATCTGTGTCATCCTCTCCTCGATGTCATGGGCGTCCGAAGGGGTGCAAAACGGACATTGCCCCTCCCTGGAAATTGGACCTAAGAATCAAAAGATTCTAGAAAACCTGAAGCCAGAAACTTAATACCGAACAATTAATTTAATTCTTGCAACGCAAGTTAGTTGCCGGTATGGCGCTACACAAGAGCCGTTTTTTTGTTAGATTGGTTATTATTTTAAGCTTTCCAGCGCGCCTAGAGGCGTTTAATCAAGCACTCCGTGGTTTTCAGCTTGACATTTTGAAGGTTTGCAATCACATCCAAAACTTGCTACTGGTGTTCCGTTGTCACCGCCAAAACACAGAAGAGCGATTCAAGCGTTTTTTCCAAAAGCAAAAAAATAAGCTGAAAGTTTCTCTTTCAATTTACCTCTTCCACGATTGTGCTCACACATCAAAAGTAGAAGAATATTTGCGCAAATTTGTATTTGCGCCTTATCCAGATTCGATATTATCTTCATTGGAAATCCAGCTTTCTGCATAGAGCACGTAGCCTCTCAGCATTTACTCGCTTTATCCAACGTACAAGATGCAAATAAGCGATCAACAATATATGGAACATGTTGAAACTGTTATTTTTCTTCTTTTGAGTGAGTTGTTGCTGTCCACTGCTGGGCGGCACTGTGTTGAGAAGATATTGGATTGTCTTGTCGTCCAGAGCCGTCAGGCTGTGCAGACCATGTGTCTCGATTTGAGATACCGTGCATTCGCACTCGGCGGACAGGTGAGCGCTGAGTGGAGCAGGTGTCCATGCTCCATGGGACGGCGTGCTAGAGACAGTGTGGCTGCATTGCGACGACCCTGAGCAGGTTGGATGCTTGCGAGGATGGGAAAGTTATCTGCTGGTGTAGGACGCAGGCATCCAGTCTCAATTCAAAAGGCGTCGTTGATGCAGGTCAATAAGACGGGTGTGA
>Ga0210059_1007520_pt1 | contig 17296 bp, 15 predicted proteins | sample Ectturendosymbi2_FD_188042 | JGI IMG/M metagenome (GOLD analysis project Ga0210059, IMG submission 188042) | Ecteinascidia turbinata endosymbiont from Florida, USA - Sample 2 (SPAdes) (version 2) | ecosystem: Host-associated > Tunicates > Ascidians > Unclassified | place: Key West, Florida...
AACTCTCCAGTAGTACTCTAAGTTGACTGCTTCTTTCGGTTATATTCAGATATACAACAAAAACGCCAATACACTTGGGCGTGAAGTCAGAAACACGTAACGTAACGATTCGATGTAGAGTCGGAATAGAATGACGACGAACAAAAGCGTTGGGTGTTCGAATGCGCCACAGGAAACAGCGACCGACTGCGGTTATGTAGGTTTGCAGGCTAACATGTCGACGGTCGGACTATTCGCAAACAAGTACATCGCGTTGAATCACCAATGGAATATTACTGGGCATTACGCAGTAAGAATGCACAAAACATTAAAGCGCTAATGTGTCCACTATAAAGGCTTTTGCTTCCACAACTTCAGCCCCCCCGTTAGAAAAATCCTGGCTGCGCCCCTGTTTACAAATATTTTTTTCAGCATTGAACGAAGTAGACCAGTTTCTGTCTCAACGGCGCAGCGCACTTGTCTAACCCAAAGTGGCCTTTCCTCACAACTAAGTAAGAGTAATACTAATAAACATGGTAAAAACGTATTGACACTTTGACCATGTTGTTGTAGGTTGAAATACACCTGAACTGAGAACGAAAGCTTGTGAAGTGGTGGATTTAACAAAAAATATCAAGGTTGTTGTTTATTTTCTAAGCCTAGGGCTAGGAGTGCTGGAAGTTCAGTTTGGAAAGAGTAAGTTTCAAATGAAAAAGGGATTGAGGTGAATATTCATTCACATTGCACTGCATTCAGAAATGATACCATTGGTCATAAAATTGTCGTGATGGTTCTGTCATGGTTAAATTAACGTACAATATATCTGTTGGCATTGCATGGAGTCCAGTAGGTACACAAATGTAAGCTGGTTGTAAACTATCATTTGATTTAAACATCTCCATTAAAGAGCATACGAAAATTGTGCACAACTATAACTTGCGCTACCATATATAAAAAGAATTGTGCACTTCTTGTCAAGATCTCTTATAAACTGATTGTGGTAGGCAGTTGTAGCCATGGCATTCAAGTCAAAGTATGTTGGCAGTGTCTATTTTGCCTCATGAGGCAACAGCATTGCTGGAGCTCTTTTGTTTTAGCTCTTTTACCTTTAGCTCTTTTACCTTAAAAACACAATTGTTTGAAATGGTCTTGACACGGTCAAAACGCATAACTTTCTCACTTGATAACGACATCTGTAACGGCTTAGCCCAAAGTATCAGTGTTGTCATGGTTTGCTGCCTCTGGCAAGCTATGTTAGTGGCTTCTTGTTTGTTTGGGTGAACTGAAGACTAACCTAAATCCAGAGGTGGGCAACCGCTACTTTATTAATAACGTCGCTACCGCTACCGCTATTTGTTAAATTTAATAGCGGCGCTACTGCATCCGTTACTGAATAAAAATAGCAGCGAGCTATCGCTGCCGCGTCTTTTGCTGCACCTTAAAATACAAGTAGTCAGTAGGCCTACTTTGTTCAGGGGTTTCACACGGAACATAGATCAACATAACATTTTATGAAAATCTAAAATAATGCATAAAAATTTCGTGGGAGGCTTTCATTGCTCGGTTTGTCCCCCACCCTGGTTGCGGGCCTAATTCAATTTACGCGCGCATACTCTGTGAAAAACAGTTTTGATCTTTTATTGCTTGACCATTCTCTTGAAGTCTTGAGTACTGTGCACACAGCGCGAAACTTGCATTGATAAAGGCGAATTCCGATCACGAAGCTATGGGCGTTTCTGCAGTCTGTGTTTCATTTATATGCGTATAAACTGTAAAATAGCTTTTCCTATATCATAACTGTTCAATGACTATTTTTTCAGATTACTTTTTTCTTTAACAACATTTTTCAAAAAGAAAGTCAAGGTTAGGTTTTTCAAAATAGAACCTACATCAGTAGAACAACACCAAAAAGTTTTTAAAACTGCGATCCTTGTTTCTGCATGGTTCAATTTATTCGCGATAGTAGTTTTGTGTAGAGCGTAGTTTCTATAGCCTGCGTGCAAAAATTTGTTATTTAGATATTTGAGAGCGAACTGACCAACCACACTTTCCTTAACATTTCAAGTTTTGAAAGTGCGGCCTAGGTGTTGAATGCTTTAGTTTCAAAGGTGTGCAATGCGCATTAAGCAGCCGGCATCAGCTCTAAAAAAATAAACCTCCGAACGTCAACAATGGAAACCTCTCGATTTACTGTAAAAGATTTCGAGAAATCTGCCGACGGGTTTGCTTTTATCTTTTTGCGATTATTTAAACTTGCACAAATCTGTAGGCTTATTGAAGTTACGGGTCCCAACAAAGGTGACAAGCAGGTGAATCAGTCAAGCTAATTATTTTTATAGGACATCGATTTCACGTGACTCTACGCGTCCACAGTACTGAAATCTTAATCATATAAAATATCCTGTCATAAATTTATTTTATTCCTTTATGAAAGTAATTTTCCCTATCAGTACATTCAATGCCCATATGTACTTTTTCGCAAGATCTGAAAAACGTTTGCATGAACATAAGCAAAAAACACTAAGAACCAGAAAGAATTTATTTAACAACTGAGAATTTCAAAGCCAAGAGGTAAGAAAACAGTTCTTTTTCATATGCGAAGTTGTAGCATCCAAAGTTTGGTGTTACATTCGGACAATAATCACAAGCAAAAATCGACATGTGGTTTGTGGCTTAGCACATGGAGATGATCAAAATTTTAGCAAGATCGTGGTGATAAAAGAAATCAATCACTTGACGTTGTGTGGCTGTGTCAGGTAAGAATGTTAATCAAAGAAAATATTTTTCAACACCAACTCTGCTTGTTTAGCACAGGCGATGGCCACTTGCAAAAATATGACGTCATGTAATTTTTACCTAAACACATGGAGGCAAATAAACTTTCAGCGAAATTGCAATGATAAAAAATCCCAATTACTTGACGTTTGGTAGGGCTGTGTCAGGTTTAAACGTAGATGAACCAAAATTTTTGTCACTGCGAACTTTGCGTGTAGCGTTAAAAGAACGAAAATGTGATATTCGTTGATTTAAATTATGTTCAAGCAAGCTCACGATAACAAGTTTAACGCGAAGTGATTTATCCGCCATCCCAACGAGAACACTTTACTGTAATTTCCCCAGAACGTTTGGGTTTCAAAACGGAGAGGTAGGAGATTGAGCAGACGCACTGTAGCATGCTCGGAAACCTACACCCTCAAGTGACCGGCAATTGTGATTTGGTAACGTCCACAGATTATGCGAACTTTTTCAGCAATTATCACTGATGTTGAAAACTAAAAAATTATTGTGAAGCAATAAACATAGCGATTGCACGTACAACGGGAGTTTTACAGTAGAAAAGGCTTTTGGTGTATGGCAAACCTTGTTTGATTTTTGCTGAAAAGCATAACGTTGAATGAGTAGCAGAAAACATAAATAATGCGCTTTCGGTGCTACGTTTAGTGAAAGTGTAACATTCTTCAATGAAAATAATTTCACACATGAGACAGATTTTTTCAGTGAGTAGGGAAAATTACTGATTTGTGATTGGAGTACTATAGGGAATGTCACAAATTACGTCCGATGTCTAGCAATGTACCTTTTACAACACAAAGTAACGCAGATGCTTCAAAATGTTTAAAGCGAAAAAGAGGGGAGCAAAAAAATATATTGGTGAGCAGGGGCGCAACCAGCTCTTCATTTCGGGGGGGCAATTTTCATGAAATTTCATTCGATGACGTCATCGTGCTTATGCGTGGTACAAATTTTTCGCAAACGGTCACATATAATAATAATGTATTTTTGCCCGCAGACACGAAGTCCATAGTGTACAAACACACACATTCTGCACAACGCCGGACAACGCTAAAAACAGACGAAACAGAACGTTTTACAACAGCGTTGGAGGCTGAATCGCCGGTGTCAAGCGAAATTTCTGACTTGCGAAATTTCTGTCTTCACGGCATATGCACAGAGCAAACATTCAACAAATTAAATACGCTGAGAAAACTGATGATTACTGCTCAGGATTTGGTGTTTAGATACGTGTCTCGGGTTAGGGTTTATGTTACGGTTAGAAAAAGAAAAATAATTGAAGTCTAAGATTAAGTCCAATATTTTTCACTGGTTTTACTTATTCCCGTACTGTAGCTTGTTGTGGGTATCTGACATCTAACCAAAAAGTTTAATTATCACAACACACATCAAAAAAGTAATCGCCAAACTTTATTCTTTTATTCAGAGAAGCAAAATAACTGATAAAAAATAATAGGTCAGAAATTTCGCTTGACACCTGGCTACAGAAACTTACTTAACAGAACGTTTTGTAACAGCGTTGGAGGCTGAGCCTCAGGTTTACAGATGCATTCTTAACACTATTTGTTCACTTGGTACAGCACTACTGCAGAGTGGTACGCTAATTCCTAAACTGGTCAAGCCCAGGTAAAGTACAAATGCATTGTGACATGTACACCCTCCAACGAACAAACACTGCAGTGTCCGAGCACTCAGCCACAAAGTAAAATGCGGTTGTAGTGTTGAAAGAACAAGGAAGAATATAAACAATCTGACTGCATCAAAGCAGGCAACTATTACGTTATTTGACTTTCTGCATCTTTCGAGAAACAAGTGCATATTTTTTCTTAATACGGCTTCAAATGTAGAAATGTTACACTGAACCTGATGACACTTGAAAGCACTAGTGTTTCTGTATGCTTTCGAGGAATCAGTCGACTGCCATCTGCTTTCGTCTTTTTGCGATGATTCAAACTTGCACATATCTCTATTCAAAATTTGCTGATCGATTCCTTGCTTACACCCATCGTGGAAAGTACATACTTGAACCTGATGAGTCATGAGTCATGACTACTAACACTCGCTCTCCAGGGCAGGTTGTATAGAGCCCTGCATCCAAAATTATATGCCACACGCAATCTTTGCATGCATGACTTTCTGAAATTCCACCATAATTGTGATGCATACATGGGCGTACAAAAGGAACGAAAAACTACATTTTTAACTGCATTTGAACATCGGGAAAAGAGGCTCGGCATATGTCTAAGGTTGTCAGGTGGCCGGTATTTCACCGGCCTTGCCGGTATTTTACTGCTAATTTAGCAGAGGCCGGTAAAAGGCCAGCATTTTGAAAATCAGTGTCTGAAGCCGGTATTGTGAAAATAGATAATTTGCTGTAAGTTCAAAAAGTACTAACGCAGAATTTCTCAAATTGTAATGATTCTTGTAGTGAATCTTGTCACGACAGTTTCTTCAGCGAAGTTTATTTGTTGACGCAATCTTTGGTGCGACTGTCACGTCACACACACACACAGCGAAATGGAACGAATCAGCCAAAATACGGGCAAATTACGTGTGGCTTACCAATACTGATTGCCTCTCTGTTTTCCCTGAAGATTGGGAATTGAGGTTCAAGCAGCACAAAATAACGGGGTAGAAAGGGTAAAGGGTTTTGTCAACGTGCATTTGCATTGCTTCGTCAGTAACCTGAAACGGATAAGTAAAATTTGACGTTGCCCTCTCCTGGAAAAATTTCTGCGGATGCCCATGGATGCACTGTTTTCGATCTAATTCTTGGGTCATAAAGCGTGGTACTGTTTAGTTCAATTCTTTTAAGTCAATCAAAAACGATAAATGCCAAAGTTGTCAGTTTCCTTAACCTACAGTATATATTAAACGCGGTAATCAAAAAGCTCTACAATTTTGACGCGTGGTGAACAGCCTAAAAACATGAAAAACCAGTAAAGGCGTCTTTTAATATTCAAGCGCAAAGCCCCCAAAAGCGCGAGGCCCCGGGCATTTGCCCGGTTTGCCCAAAGGTTAATCCGGCCCTGCTTGCTATGAATTCTGACAACACTGACGTCAAGTAATTCTGGCCACTACAGGGCCCTTGAAACAGGGGCGGATCCAGCCAGTACGTTTAGAAGGGGGAGGGGGGGATTTCAGTAATATTTGATAGTCAATTCTCATTATGGGTGCACTGCTGTAAAAGAAATGAAATACAGGTCACAACATCGCTGTGACAAAACAATGAACGACAGAATGGCCTTTAATCACGAATGTTATTTTCCGAATTTGACAAAATCATGGTGAATAAAGTTACTTTTGTAGGTTTTAGGAGGGCGATCGCCCAATCGCCCCCCTGGATCCTCCCTTGCCTTGAGAGGAAAAAATGTGCCGAGACCTGTTTTGAGCCCTCTTTATAAACCATAACTAGGGCAACCAAAAGTCAATAAAGTGAAAATTCTTCTGCCGTTTTTAAAGTCAATGAAACGTCCACGAACCAAATTTCACACTGATACCACATGAGCGACTCAAACGTTATTAGGTCAAAAAAGTCAACATTTATCGTTAGGTTAAACTTGTCTTGCAGCATAGTTTTTTCTCTTGATCGATATTTTATTAAACCTACAACAACAGATATTGATATGCTTTTGCAAGTTTAGTTGCAATTCTGACTTACTAATGGAGTTGTTGCCACTTCTGACGTAATAATGTTGTCTTGGCCACTATTGGACGATCGAATATTAAGTAGGCTAGGTGTGGCAGGCTAAGGCAAGCAATGAAGTCCTACAGTACTTGGTTTGGTAAACGCAAAATCCATTATGCATATGTAAATTTTAATGGCGAAAATGCGAAGTATTGTACTTGATACTGAAGTATAACAATGCAGAACATTCTCAGTGACTTCAGGATATTTATTGACATTGGATATTTCCCTGGTACTTTTGGATTGATTTTCGTCTACTACGGTTTGTTAAACTCTAGTTTCATTGGGTCTTTCACACTTTTGATTTTTGTCTCGTTGCAACAGAAATAATATTTTTAACCTATCGGTTTGATTTCTAATATATGCTTTGTATTCCGCATTTTAGATGCAAACGCAGAAATTCATTAGGTCAAAATAGAGTCAAAATTTATAAATGATAAAATCAACATTTTACGTTTTAAGGTCAAAAAATTGGTAGCTCTAATCATAACTGATTAAGAGCTTCATTACCTTTTTAATACTATGACAAGAACATTATATGCTTTATTTAAAATTTTACAATAAAACCATTAATATAACCATTTACCAATGTTTTTAGTTACAGTGATTTTGAATTGTCGCAGGCTGATCTCAAAGAATCCACATAACACAGTTGCTTTGCAAATTTCACAACTATACAGTGAATTTAACATTACTAGTAGGCTATAGCAATTCTCACTAGCAATGCAGATTTAATAATTCTATAAACCTAATACAGTTATAGAAAGACAAGAATTTAGTTTCTCTCTTTGGCACGGATTCTACCAGTTTTTGACAGTATTCTTTGATTTAGTGTCCCGATACCACATTGGAATAATGGTTTCTGTCAAAGATGATCACTATCCGGTTTGCCGTTGGATATCCGGCGGAAGAGCAAGTTTTCTACCGGATACGGATGTCCGAAAAGTGGTTCGGAACCGGATGCGGTTAAAGATAGGCTTTGTGATCTGAAACGTTTTATTTGATATTTTGAGGATTCAGGCTGTAAAACAAAATTTGGTAACTTTTGACCTCTTGGAGAAAGTTGCACATTGCTCAACCATTTATTTATTATCTTCGGAAGCATATTCCAGTTTTTCCGTCCATTTCGAGTCTATCTGCGCATTGTTAAAGACACACTTTTGGATAGTTTTCCGATACGGACAGTACGATTTGAACCACAACAAGAATCGGATACGACTGTCATTTTTTGAAAACAGGATAGGATTGGGTAGTGAAAAAGACTATCCAATCATCTCTGGCATCTATTAACTTGGTCATGGTGGTGCAATACAATTTTTGAAACTGACATTGTGTAATTTGCACAACAGACACAAAAAAAGTAATCTCCAAACTCCATTCTTTTACTCAGAGTAGCAAAATAACTGACAAACAGTAATAGGTTGGAAGTTTCGCAAAGGTCAGAAATTTTGCCTGACACCGGAACTCTAACCACCGCCTAATTAAAAAGCGACGATAAATCAATAAATCCATTGCGGCTTTTACTCTGCTGCAGCTGGTTGCTGCCAAGTAACGGGTAGGGTGCGGTTGCAGGCAGTGGCAGCGATATCCTCACAGATGATATAGTATGATGTACTTGTGTTGTGACATTTGTTTTAGAGCTCGTGTAGGTGCAGGTTTCAAACACGACTAGGTCTACATGCAGTGAAACTCGTGTGACGATTTGCCTCCATTGCCCCTGATGACGCGATCTTTGATGTCATTCCCACGTCAAACCTGTCACGGCTCAACGACGGGCCACTAAAGTTAGCCACAAAAGATTTGTGTGGTGGGTACAAATACCCAGCTTACACTTCAGACTATAAACAAAACTTGCAACTATCGTTAAAACGAATAACATATTCTGAAGCGACCGGAAAAAGCGTCGCTAAGTAGGCGATATAGCCGAATTCGAATGTACGTAAAAGATTGGAACTCTGCTGGGACCAATTGGAACTCTGCTGGGACCAACGAAAAACGTCGTTGTAGGCAAATTCTACTGTAATTTGTTTGAAACAAGGTTGCGGTAAACTTTACTTAAGCCTGATCACTCAGCTTGTTGCTAGCCTACTTCCATCTGCAACTTGGTATGTTTTGGACATATGTTGTCACTGATGGTGAACAACACACAAATGTTTGTTGCAAGAGGCTTGGTACACGACAACAAAGTACAAACATTTCATTATGCTAAACTGTTGGGCGTTTAGGACCAAATGGTGGATTAGAATATCATCTGATGGCTTGTGAGACTGCGTGGGATGTATTATGTTCAGTTGTAGGAGCAGGAAAATTTTGGGGGTGCGAAGGATTTTTGCCCGAATTTCCCCAAACTTGCCCGAAAAAAATTTGGGCTACTTTTTGTGCGAACATTTTCTCTCAAGCAGACCTTATTTTGGAATGATCTCCAAAAAAAGGTCGTCATGTGATTCTGCAAAAGTTGGGCGCCATTTTTTTCAAATCAAACCAGGTTTGGCGCCATTTTTACCCAGATTTTCAGGGATTTTGCAAACGTTTGTACAGATTTCCATGGATTTTGCCCGGAATCTTACCAATCTTACCAAATCAAAACTTTTGGGGGTGCGCTTGAACCCCCGCCTCCTATAGCACTGATGTTGGCATCAGTTGGCCACATAAAAATACTTCATTGGCAGGTTGGCAACCAGCTGATATTTTGGAGCGGGAGGAAAAATGATTGTAACTTCTTGTTGCACTGTTTCCGAGAGGGGAGGGCAAAATGTTTGTAACTTGTACGTAACAACTGAACATGTTTTCGAAAATTTTTTGTGGGCAATTGCCCGGTTTCCCCCTGGTCGCGGGCAGTGATGAAGCGGAGACCTTAACATTCGAGACCGAGACCTCATTCAAACTTCGAGACCGAGGCTTCGTCAAAAATTCCGAGACCGAGACTTGAAATTCTAGACCGAGACTCCAGACTTTAAAATTCATGGGTTTTGCTGAAAATTTTCAAAAAAATATTGTCACCACTTCTTTTTAAGTTGATTTTTTTCGAATTTCTGGCATTTGTTCGACCTCGTTTGGTTGTTTATCACCTGCAAATGCAACAGAGAAAAACTCGTTGAGCCATATCCTTGCAATATTCTGTCTAAAAACAATAGGCTTGTGACCGAGACCTTTTGCTCTCGAGACCGAGACTTGTAAAAATGGGTTTCGAGACCGAGACCAGGTCTCGAGACTTCATCACTGGTCGCGGGCTTGTTCATGGGAATACTGTATGTGAAACACAGAAAGTACATTAAAAGGCTGATGACATGGAACTAACAAGCTGCGTGATTCTGAGGTCTAATTAACATGACAAGCTTTATCAAAAATGGATGCATCTTTTGAACCACGTTGTATTAAGGAACGTACGCGAAATATCAACGCGCACCTTGCGGTTGAACAATAATAACCCAAGGTTGAGCTGCGGAATATTCATGAGAGAGAAGTTGTGATAAAAATCGACGGATATGGCGAAATTATATTTTCAAGTTTTCATCTACTCTTCTGGGAGTTTTCAATGTGACGACAAATCCAAAACAACCAGTCTGTGGAAGGTAACCTCACGACTATGTCAATGCACAGCTCTTGCTGCCAACGTTTGTGCCAGAACATTGAATAATCAAATGACTTGAGTTTTCTTACCTTTTCCACACCACAAGGCTTGTCATCGGGCGTTTTGGTCAGTGCAAGAAGCAGACTGTCGCATTCCTTGTGTGAAAAGTTGACTTAAGAAGCAAAGCTTTATGAGCAACGTCTGTGTACGATTTGTGAATGGATGCTGCGGCACAGGAATTTGCCTCAACATCAACCGAAGCTCTTGGGGGCATTTGCCCGCGAGGGGCACAAAAGTGGTGACATTTCATTTTGCTTACTCGATAGAAAACAACTTTTTTTGCTGAAAATCTGATAGGAACTTGTCAGATTTAAAAATCAAGTGTGGGGCAAGGCCCCTTCCGACAACCATGCTTAGGGGTTTAAAACAAAGCAAAATTCGTAGATGTTAAAACCGCCGGTGTAACATACTCTTGCACTGGTCTGTTCAATGCTAAGAGCATGCACGAGTTTTATTGTTTTGTCGTCATCTGTTTGCTTCAGTGCGGCATTTAACCTGATCTTCCAGGCGAGTCAGTGCTCACAGGTATTCAGCTCAAAGCTATTTGCCTATTAAAATGTTTAGCCAGCTTATGTTACTTCTACACCGTCCGCTTAATGTTGCTCTCGCCAGAGAACACAAGGCTTTACTGACGTTCAAGCTTTGTCTGCAGTTCTTGCGAATCAAAGGATAAAAAAAAACTCATCAAGTTCACACAAAACAGATATGTGAGACAGCAATTTATGTGATGTAGGTAGGGGGGCATGTAAACACGAACAGACACTGCTTTGCCTCAAATGGCATAATCGCAACGAAACATCAAAAATGGTTCATCTGTGTTGTGCCCGGGCAGTGGAGGAACTGCGGGGTCGTACGGCACCCCACTTTTGAATTTTGCTTAAATGAGTTTGTTGCTGAAAGTAAAGCGATGAATGAAAAAATTTGGCAATTTTATTTGAAATACAGCAGAATTTCGTAATTGTTTGGCAGAATACACAGCGCACAATCTGGTCACCCCGCTCAGGCTTGCTTAGCGCATTGGTATTGTCGAACGGTGTTGCCAGATGGTGTAATACGAACACGATTTTTTACAAAAAGGGTTAATTTTACATGCTTGTGTGTAGGAAAAATTTCGTGCTACACCATCGAAAAATTGGTGTAATTTCAAGCGTGTACGCACAATTCTGAACAGTGAATTTTTGCTGCATCTTAAATTTTTCATGGTTTTCTTTGACGTGCACGTGTGCCCCGCTTTCAAAAAGGTTCCTCCACCACTGGTTGTGCCCTAAACATATGTACCATGCTGGAGCCCAACCCCTCGAAATGCATATTAGACCTCGAGAATGGTCGCTGAACTCAGATTTCGCAGGGTTACGGGAACACCAATAAAATAAGAGTACCACCCGTTTGCAAATTTTTTCTGTATAATCGGCAACATTTACAGCCGGGGAATAAGCCGCAAGGCAACAAAAAAGGTTACATACAGTAACTATCAACACAAATTTCACGTATTTACAAAATAGTGTACGCGCCAGTGGTTTTTATGCTTAGACCAAGCGAAAGACTTCAGAAACAGTTTAGAAAAAACAAAGACAACACATGCCACTGTCTGTGCGATGCTCCATTGTTGTTTCCATAACGACGGTACTGCAGAAATGAATGCATTTACTTCCCTGTTTAAACTTCACTCGCTTGTACTTTACACTTGATGAAAAGTCAATTTTGAGAAAATACACAACAAGCTCCTGTGACGTCATCAAGGACATTCATCCCCGTCACGTCATCAAGGACTTTACAACGACCTGCTTTGGCGACAAAGGGAAGGGATTGGTTGAAATCATAACAACGTAGGCTTCGTAAGACAAGGACATTGATCGACACACTGCATTAAAGATGGATTCCAGGTAGCGTGAATGAACCTAAAACGAACTACTGTACTACTTACGATATATACGTACGTACCGTAAGTAAACGGTGATATGTAAGGACTTAATCACGACATCGACAAAACATTTATTTGTCGCAAAACGTTAAGTGATTAATTCATTTAAAGCAAGGCGGGTTGTAACTGCGCAGATATGCTACAGACATCACAGTATACCAAGTACACATCAGTGTTCTGTAGTATAAGGTAGATTGCAGGTGGTGCAAACGAAGTATTGGTGATGATGCACAGGTAACGGAAGCAAATGGCACGTAAATCACGGGTTGAAAAAATGTAACGTAATACCGTCGTCGATTACATCAGCATTTTTGTGCGAAACACGCGTGCATTGGTAAAGTGTAACCACAATAAGAAATCCTCAAGTGCAAAGGACAATTACCAGCTTCAAGTCAGGAAAAGCATGAAAAAAATGCTTCGTGCACACGTTCAGCTTTCACAAAATCTCAATAATCGGCAACGATTTAAACGCACATTGTTGATAAAGATCTAGCAGCGCCTTTTTTCCGCAGCGCTTTTACTGACGAAATCCCTGGTTTGTTTGAAATTTCGTTTTCTCGTCATTAGATCACAGGCAACACTGCGAAAAACAAACACTCACAAAAACGTTTCTTCTAGCAAAACAAAGATCACAAACGCACAAGCTACTGTAAGTGTTCGAACTTAATGTTAGGCATTGCGATTTTAGGTGGTCATGGCAACAGACACGACACGCAACAAAAATACAGAGCCTGTCTTGACATGATTATGGGAAAGCAAACACCGCAAGTATGGTAGAAGATACCCTTCCAAAAGATTTTGGGCAAAAATATAAAGCACAAAGCAATAACACCGTGGATAATGAAGTGCAAATCGATCAATTTTTAAGTGCTCTATCAAGCAAGCCCGGCGTCCTTGGCCATCGAGTAGAAGTGTCCTTTCTTTTGAAGCAACTGGGCTGGAGAGTCAAACTCGATCACTTTGCCTGCATCCAGGACCATGACTCTGCAAAACGTAAACATGATGCAGCAAAATCATCAAGCATTTCAGCCCCTCCAGCGTAATGATTCTTGCAGAGGTTGTGATAAGTTTATTTCAAGCACATTATCCGGATCCTTACTGTAAGATCAAAAACGTATACTGGATCAATTAATAAAAAACAGCAGAAAACAACTGGGCACAGAGCACGATACATGGCTGCAAAAGAAATATAAAGCATCAACCAAATCAAACCAAAACATCTGGTCAATCACAATCTCTTGTGGCTTGCTCGAAAGAACGTCTCAGTTTTTAACAAGAGGTTTTGGCCACGAATGAGAAATGTAAAAAACAAGTTGAACAAGGAAACTAGAGCTGGGATGACAAAAGATTCGAATACTTTTAATGCGTTTTTGGCGTCGCGTGCAAATGAATTACAAAGCGGTGAACACTGAGGCGTGTAAATCACGTGACTTGTACACTCCATTCTCAGTCTGTGACCACGTACACTCACACGCAAGGAGAGACATACACAAACGTACACACACAAACACTCACACAAGCACACACATGGGCAAGCAACGAACCTGGAACTGTCCATGATGGTATTTAACCTGTGGGCGATGGTGAAGGTGGTGCAGTCGGCAAATTGCTCACGAATGGTTTTCTGAACAAACAAAAATTGCAATTATTTCCGTGTTTAGTAAAAAGTAAAGAGTGAATGAGTTCGTCGTCGATAAAATAATGGTTTGGAAAATGTGACGTGCTGAATATTTTCCGAATAAGAAAATCTGCTTCAAATGTTGCGCGAAACGTCAAAAAATACCTGAAAGTCACACAACTTTAGACGAAGCTTAAAAAGATTTCACAAACAATCCGGCCTTGTTAGAATCACGGCAGCAACTCCAGTTCAATTACACTGAAATAGAAACACATTCAAAAAGTGTTTCGGACTCACTTGAATCAAATCATCCGTTTCAAGATCAACTGCAGCTGTCGCTTCGTCGAGGACGAGAATCCTCGAGCGACGTAACAATGCCCGCGCTAAGCAGACAAGCTGACGTTGTCCAACACTGAAATATGCAGTATTGCACATTTAAAATCATGTCCAACACACGCACAGTGTTGCACATTTAAAATTATGTCGAACACACGCACAGTGTTGCACATTCAAAATCATGTCCAGCACACGCACAGTGTTGCACATTCAAAATCATGTCTAACACACGCAGAGTTGCACATTTAAAATCATGGCGAACACACGCAGCGTTGCATATTCAAAATCATGTCTAACACACACACAGTCTTGCAGATTGAAAATCGTATCGAACACACGCGGGCCATTTAAATGACAAACTTGCAGTATAACCTTTGGTATATCGATGATATTGTAAATGATGAGTGAGGTTGCATAAAATCATAGGAAACCTGATGTTACATTTTTACAAACTGCTAACTTTCAGGGTATGACTTAATGCGAATGGTCTTACAATCTGACGTAACAGCAATTTGAGATAAAGATGGAAAGTCACTGTATTTCCAAAACAGCAAGATAGATTTAAGAAAATTTTACACTGAGCAAATGTTCGTTTTAGTGAGAACATATATTTTAAGGTTGAGTTATTTTTAGAGTAAATATAAAATCTCATTCAAAATACGCATTTGATTCAAATAGTTTCTTCTTGTTTTCTTGCTTTTCCGTGTTTTGGAATGTTCGAGCGAGATTTCACTGTGCAAATGGTAGTGCGCATTTGCGACTTTTGGAGGCAACAGTTTTTACAAACAGCTTGTGGATTCGAACTAATTTTGTTCATGAAAAAGTAAATTCGAACCAAAACCCCAACCTCAAGTTCTCGCCCCCTTCCGCCACCTCGTGTTCTAACTTGTCTTTAAGTGACGAAACAAAGGTCTTCAGATGTGAGTGTTCCAGAGCGTCCCACAATTGGTCGTCTGAGTGTGCATCAAAAGGGTCAAGGTTCATTCGCAGTGGACCGGAAAACAAAACTGGGTCCTGTGAAAAAATCGATGATTTAAACATGAAGTTTGTTTTGAATTAAAACGGCGAAATATTTGAAGCGAGAAAAACCAGAGAACAAGATTGAGCAGAAAATCACGTGACGTTTCAGTTGACACGGGTAACGACTCGTTTGCTGCTTCAAATATTACGTTTTGTGCACGGTTGACTGTTGTGGCAAGGGAGTGAATAAACGACACAGACATTTGATCTACAATTGCGCCTTATTTCTCCTGAAGCTAGAATTGAAGCTGCAAGGCAGCCATTAAATCTGCAACGTCATTGACACAGTTAAGACAAAGACAGCGATTTCACAATGTAACTTGAAGACGTTTTTCGCCTTGCAGCATTACTTAAGCGTAAAAAGATGTTCTGTTCACTTAAATATAAAAAAATGTTGAATGCGGTGAATTCAAGAACAAAACAACGAAACTCGAACTTCGTCACAGGCTACGCCCACCTGTGGAATGATTGACAGCTTCGACCTAAGATCAGCCAATCCCATCTCTCCAATGGTATGCCCGTCGATGACGATTCGGCCTTCGGCGGACTCGATGATCCGGAACAAGGCCAAGGTCATAGATGACTTTCCTGCTCCTGTGCGTCCAACTATGCCAACCTGATGGCGAAAACAAGAATTTTAACGAACATGAAGATTTTGCTTTTTACTGTTGATCTGTGAAGGTGAAGACAAAAAGTAGGTGTCAAGATTAGGGTTATCATGTCTGAGGCAAAATTCCTGACAGTCCCTATGGCTGCTTTTTGCGACAACAAACAAGCGCTATACGACAAAGATCTACGTCTGGTTCAGGCAAATTTATTGTAGACATTGGAAGCAGCCAAATAAGCAAAAGTGAAGCACATGCACATTGTTTCAAGTTAAACGTAATTTATTGACCACATACGCAGGTATTAGAACATTTTTAAAAATTATTTCCGGACACAAATTTTAACACCAAAATTGTGGTTGTCTGGGAAATCCCGGACGTGCGGCAACTCCAGTCAAGATTGAAATTCTGGAAAGAGGGGAATTTAATGAACTCAATTTATGTCAAGGTTACTAAACATTGAGATGTGCAGACATCGTAATAAGCCCTATATTAAATGGAACTGCAATAAAATGCAGCGTCTCTTTGTGTTAATAAAGCACTATTGAAAACAAACATTATTCTGAAAGACAAACTCGATGAAGTTCATTTCAATTACGAGCAACTCTCAGCGCTCGACTGAAATAGCCCCAGGTTTTGAAGCTTTCCACGGATACGAGCAAAATGGCGTCAACAGCATCAATCTATACTTATTTTCCAAACAGAAATCTCTTTCAGTGACGCAGAGTCCAATGACGCAACAATTACCTTCTCTCCTCCTCTGATATTGAAGCTGATGTTTTTAACAACTAGGTCAAGTTCCGCCCTGTATCTTGTGCTGTAATCATCGAACCGTATCCCGCCGGAATGTGGCCAATCATGACTGGGTTGGTGATCCGGAACGTGAAGAGAAGCCTGATATACGCGCAACACTTATTCACTACGTGTTGTTTTTATCTTTTTCATTCCTGTTATTGTTAAAAAACGCGATACTGTTTTCAAAAATACGAGCGATTAAGTTTTTTGTCAAAGGCAATGTCAACACTGCGGCAAATATTTAAAGAAGTAATACTGCTTATTCAAAAAATGTGAAGGAGCAACACTGCGAGGTCACAAAATTTAAAGGAGCAACAGTGCGCAGGCAAGTGCATTGCGTTGTTCCAACATTAGTGCTGAATATTTCGTGCGCAATGTTGAGATTTCACAAATCTGTTTCACAACAAACACCTACAACTTTTTACCGTATATACGTCACTGGGTTCGTCACGCGAAGCAACGTCAAAACACAAACGTGCGTCACCTCTTGTTCAATGCTGGAATATTCTTTGACTCTCTCCACAGCGACGATGTTGGTCTCGATCTCACTCGCCATCCTCACCATCCAATTCAATATCATCGTTATCTGAATCAAAGTTATTACATGCAGCAAAAATAACTAAAAATACGATAGACGTTCAGAAAGCATTGGAACAAAGTTTGTTCCTAGGATGTTCAGTTTTCTCGCACCTAGCCTTACGGGCACTCGTGATAATCGTACAAACAATTGTTTCGCCATGATGACCTTGCAGTTGTTTGATAACGATCGATGTCCATGGGCGGATCCAGGATTTTCTTTAGGTTGGGGCTCAAGGACGAGCTCATACGGATGTGTACTGACTGCATAGCAGTTAAGACCCAACTGGTCAGGTAACTTTTTTGACAAAACGATCAATAACCATACATATTC
>Ga0210059_1007521_pt1 | contig 17294 bp, 14 predicted proteins | sample Ectturendosymbi2_FD_188042 | JGI IMG/M metagenome (GOLD analysis project Ga0210059, IMG submission 188042) | Ecteinascidia turbinata endosymbiont from Florida, USA - Sample 2 (SPAdes) (version 2) | ecosystem: Host-associated > Tunicates > Ascidians > Unclassified | place: Key West, Florida...
AAAAAACAACCCAGCCAACACTAGATTTGTCGCCAAAACATCAGACATCAGAAATTTATCTGAGAGCATCACATCTGATGTCATGTTAAAATATCAGAAGTGGCAACACAGGTATCAATGATCCCGAACTTCTGGTGCAGTCTCCAGGTTGCCGCAGCTGAACTGCACCTTTGTTTCGTCATAAAGGGTAACGTGTGGTGGAAACGCACTATTTTCGGATGGTTGCTATCGTTGCGTTACATCATAAACACATGAAGCTATTAAAGCCATTTACACCATATGTTATTGCGTGGTCCGTCAGAAAAGGTTTTAATCAGTCGATTTGTAGAACGAAAGAACAGCAAACGAGATTGCAGTGTTTAGCTAGCGCGATGCCGAAACCTGTAATGCCATCAGATCAGGAGCTATGAAAAGCGCAAAGCTTGCAAGGAGCTGGCAGTGATAGCTAAAACGCCGCGACTGAATCGCTCTTTCTAGCAAAACTTTCAAGCAGCAACGTTAAAGCAGTGGCGTTAACTAGAACACCTGAAAAGGAAGATGAAATTCAAGACTTTAACTTGGAAATAAGTTTCACACTCAGCCTGATTGGCCACATTGACATATTCTTTTTCCGGTGTTTTTGTTTGTAATCTCTGGTTTCTGCTTATTGTTCGGATGAATGTTGTTTCTTGCCGAGTCACACTCTAGCCTGTGAAATATTGTTTCTTAGTAAAAATGCATTCTAGTATTGATATCATAAATTCTATCGCAACTAACTGTATGTGCATTTATTAAGCACATTCTCGATTACCGGAAAACAAACGGGAACCTTGCGAATCAGCGAAAACATAACTTTTACAAACGATGACGTCATGAATTACGTCATAGGGGCCCACCGGTAAAAATTGCCCCGGGCCCCCCTACCCTTTAATCCGGCTCTGTCCACAGCTCAGATTTCGGTCTTTAAGTTCATCAGAAAACTCGCTGTTTCGAATTGGAAGAATTTGGGCTGTACACATACGGTCCGAAAACGTCGCTAAGCGAGAAGTGAATTTATTGCGCGTTCGCATGAGGAGAAACAGATCAGCCGTTCAGTCATTACTGGGAGAAACAGACGAGGTCGTTCAGTCATTGTTGTCTTAAGCCGTGCTAACACACATGTGGGATTAACAATATTGCCGAAACCTAGAAAGGCTCCATATATCAAATGATGTCAGATACAGTTACAATTCAAGAATGCACAAAAATTGTAGCAACCCTGTCGACCCACGGCGCACGTTACATTCGGTTCGTAGTCTTTGACAACAGATATCTTTATATTATAGCCTTTTAAGTACCTTGCTATTTTAACCACAAAACCAACAAAAACAAGCATAATGTTGTCACTGCTCAAACCTAAACCCCTGCATTAAAAATAAACTTTTAACAAATTATTTCCACAGTTTTGCTATATCTGAGTTCTGAAGCATGTGTTGAATATAGTGGCGTCTTTCATAAATTTCTGTGAACGATAAGCCCAAACGCTTAAATCTTGGAAAAGGAGATAGCAGTCTACCGATTTGACGCAGCCGGGACACTTGCGGTTTTCCAAGATGAGTGAACTCCTTGATCCAATGATCTTAGTAAGTAATGCACTTGTTTGTTTTCTCAGCTTGGTGGATTTCAAACCCACGTTCAAAATTTATCCCTGCTTCAAGCGAAACAGTAAGTAGCTGCCTGTTGGCAGAACGCAAAGCTGAGTCTGCTTTTTCAAGAATTTCTTTGGCTTCTTCCGAACTGGCATTTTCTCTTAGGATATCAAGCGACTGAACTTTTTTCTCATCAGCAATAAAATGTCTAACAAAATAATTATGTAAATCCCATTCAGTCAGTTGTAAATTTTCTTTTGGTGTCTTATTAGCTAAGTCAGGAAAATTGACAGGAGGTTTTCGAGGTTTAACCAAATCGTTGATTTTCCATTTTTCTATCTTCTCTGTGTCACCTCTCATTTCTTCGAAGTATCTTTTCCATAGTTTTCAAGTCTTAACACGATCCTCGTCATCATTTCTAGAGTTGGAATTGTTTTTTATTTTACTCATAGAACAAGAAGCATAAATTGCTGAGTTTCCCCCACCACACTGAAATGTCTGATTTTCTGTGCTGTTTTCCGAGATTCGACAATTCCTCTCTTCTTTAAATGCAACAATCATGCGGTTTACATCGTCAGACAAACGTTGATCAGATGTGGGACCGCCAAGATCTTGTGGTTCCGAAGAGCTGTCTAAGAAATAAATCACTTTTGTCGGGAGTTTCGTTATCATTGTTGTCGTCAATATCACTGCCAGTTGATGGCATTTTAATTGCCACAGTCAGTAGCGTATCTATTGTATGGCAGGCATGGCTCGTGCCATGGGCGCCACTAAGATGGGGACGCAAAATTGCTTGGCAAAAATCAAGATTTGTGACTTGCAGTTTCTTCAACCTCTATTTTATGTACGCCAGAACGAGAGCTTGAAAAATTTTCAAAAAATTACTAGATATGCCACAAATTTTGGGGGAGCATGTCGCCCTGCCCCCTCTGGCAACTCACATGCCAGGGTTGTGATTGTGAACAACCTGCTGATGTGTCCATGGGTTTCTGAAGGTTTGCCTTTGCTGACCGCAAGGACATCCTGAGAGTTTTTCAAGCCCTCGTTCTGGCGTACGTTCTGAGATGACGCTACGCTGTCTGATGCTATTACACAAAGGTTCCTTGTTTTGAAGACATTGGTGAACCGATACACAACTTAGTTTCACTGCGCCGACGTCAATCTGCCTAGTGGCTTGAATTACAGTCGCAAAAGATCGAACTCATAGCGTAAAAGGGCTGACTGTTGAAATCCGTAGCTAAGTCATGAAAGATTCGTAGCAACAAGACGAGATCAAAAGAAGAGCCTCTATTTGTAAAAGTCCAAGTTTCTATAAAGAAGTCATTAACTGCTTTGTTACTCTAGCGTTGTAGTGAGTTCCATCAGAATCTGCCTGACCACCAGAAAGGCTCGATCGTAATAGCTGTGGTGATAATTGGTCCATATCAAAATTTTACAAATGAAGACTCGCAGAAGTCTTCCCAAAAATCTGGCCAAATTTTATTAAAACAACAATATTACTTTCGCTCAAAAGAGCACCCTCGGTTCCACAAAACAAAAGGTAAAAAACGTAAAATCTGTAAGGCAATGAATAAAACTGGTAAGTCACTAAGAAACTAAAGAGCTACGAGTCGGCATGCTTTCACGCAAAGTGTTCTAAACGTAGGTTATCAAACATCTCGCTTTTCCAAGGGTCGGCAGGGATGTTGGCAGACTAGCTTTCGGAGTCAGCATTGGTATTTCCATTGCAATTCCCCTTGCTTTCGCTATACGTGACTTTCAATGCTGATGGCAGAAATACTTTCGTCTGGTTCTTATTGCTTTGTTGAACTGTTGGAGTCGGCTAAAGCCAAAGAAGGTAGCTTCAGCAACCGCGACTTTATAGTTTCTGTGAACAACTTGACAACTGATTTTTTCTTTTCTTGAGTAATGTACTTTTGTACTGTAGAACGTCATGCTGGGATGAGTTGCAGACGAATAAAGTACTCCACACGTCATACCTCAAGCAAAGGCAGCAAAACAAACCTCTTGCGCATTTAAGAAATTTTTCAACATCCCTTAGCGTAGGAAATAAAGACTGACACCCATAGGCGTACGAGAAGGTATTTTACTAGGGGGGCGGAAAAAATTTGTCCTGACAATGCAATTTGCCCTGAAATTAAGTTTTTTAGCATAATCCGAATGGGACTTGAAACATCTTGTAAATCTGTTCTATACAGTTGAATTCGTTTATAACGGCTTCGTCTCCAACGTCAATTCGCCTATAACGTTATAATTTGTTCTGTCCCGATTGCATCTTTTACATGTATTTCAATTAGCTTATAACGTCAATTCGGCAATAACGTTCTTTATGCAATTCCCTAGCTAGAGGTGCCGTTGTGGACACACTCTGTGATTCTGTAATTACCTTGCTTGTTAACTCAAGGTGGTGAGGTTCCTTGCGTGTTGTGTTTTCCCAGACAAGAAATTTTACAGTAATTGCCTTTACTGATGCAAATACATACGCGACTTCGATGGTGCAACGCAATGGTTAAAAGCGACTGGTCCGGATCGAAGGGTCTGACACTCTACACCTGCCTGTGTTATCGTTGCTGTGCGCTTGAATTCTTATATAAAGTTGTTGACCTACCGACATCCGATTGTTCGATTTTTACAGAAAACGAGGACTTGGTCCAGATCAAAGTCATTATAACCAGTCACAACTTTGGTCCAGATTGCACACTACACTATCCCAAATTACACGGATCACCCCCAAGGGAATTTACACTCAATATCCTGTATTGAAAATTTTTTCACCCTTCCGGATTTTTGAGCAGCTTGCGCTTCCCTTGAAAAGAGCTTGCCCTGCAATTTTTCACTGTATTGAATATATTTTTTAACATTCAGGATTTTTGAGCAACTTTGCGCTTGCCCTGAAAAACAGAGTGTGCCCTGAATTCACTGTATTGGATATATATATTTTTATCATTCAGGATTTTTGAGCAGCTTGCCCTTGCCCTGAAAAACAGAGTTGCCCTGTAATTTTTCACTGTATTGAAATATTTTTTATCATTCAGGATTCTTGATCAACTTGGACTTGCCCTGAAAACAAAGCTTGCGCTGAAATTTATCAAGCCGGGGGGGGCTTTCGCCCCCCAGGCTTCCCGCCTCGTACGCCTATGAAGACACCTCAGACAAAATTTATAACTGAGTGTGTTGTAACTTCCCGAAGACTACCAAAACGTTTTAATGTTTTCAGATTAAAGTATCTTGTCACTGCCGGCGCGAGTCCTCAGTTTAAACTGAACAGTAAATGTTTCATGTCTTTTGGTTTGTAGAAAATTTGTAACGACTCTTTAGTGCGACTGCGACCAGAATTATCTGATTGTTTCTTAGGAATGAACTTGGAACAACGATGTCATCCACCGTTGTGCATTCTGATGAAACCCAATTTGAGCCACAGGTAAACAATGCTTTATTGTCAAAAATTATCACAAACCTGTTGTCGTTTTCATATATACTGTAATGTTTCAGTGCGAACAGGCAAAATATTATTGATACCCATCACATTGTAGGCTGGTATGCTTGATCCACAAGATGGCGCGGTCGATAATGAGGTCACTTTCAGTGTCATTAGCCCTGTGCTCGCTTAATCAAAGTTAAGTGTGCAATTTGCATAAAGTCTGGGAGTCTCTTCATATTGCAAAACTTTTCCTGGGCACAACCCATCAGATTGCATATCACCGATAAAAATCGCCATTTACTAATTGTGTAGAAGTTACGCCATTTCCATGCCAAAAATCGCGAGCCAGCTGATAAACAATATTCTGTGTTCCAGTGTTTTTTTGCGCCATGTTCGTAAACTGTACCGCGATTTGTTTAGGACAGGATATTTTTATTAAATGACCTGCTTGATGTTCACCGAGCCTAAGCGTTGTCTTTACTATTGTTTTTGTAATTTACCCAAAGGTGTTCTCGCACATCACTACAAGATACAAACTGAGCAATTTTTGGCATTTTCCTCATTTTTATATTTTATTGACTCATCTACACCACAAAAGCAGAAACATTACAAGCTTCCTTGTGCAATTCCGCGTATAATGTCAAATAAAAGCATAGGTCTAAGGTAAAGTTCCATACTTTAATATGAGCCAAGGAGCAGGAAAAATAGAGCTCCACCGTATTAAGAGCACTATCTGCAATCGATGGAATTCTACCCTCACCCTTCCCCGCGTTACCTTCTTCAACTCTTGCCAATGAGATAAGAAATATCCATTCAATGAAGAGCTGTAGGTCATCAGTTACGATTCAACAACCCTACATTCGTAATAGCAAGCACAAATGCTCTAAGTCACTGGTCCTCAATCCCCGGGTCGCGGATCAAGTGGTACCGGGCCGTGAATTTGCCAAATCTGAAGTGGCCTTGATACCACTTGCTTTCTGGGCTGGTGATTGGTCGATTCTTCCCATGGAAGCACTGTTGCGTGCATGGAGTGAGAGCGTTGGAGCAGTCTTAGCGGGCACACAAACATTCAGCAGCCTTATCTAATGGTTCAAACTGGTAACTTCATTTCAGCTGTTGAAAAATAACAGCCATCATAGAATACTCCCGTGCCACGGTAAAAAATTGTCAAACGTTGAATGGTCCGCGATTATAAAAAGATTGGGGACCACTGCTTTGGACCAAAAGACGAGTCAAAAAAGTTTCTGTGAAACGTTTTGCTCTAAAAGTCCAACGTTGATGTGAGCAGTTCTGCTACATCCAAAGTTACGTGATATACAAGCATGTATTGAGCGAAGGCGTGGAAATTAGAATGCCCACAAGAACTCCTTTTCATAGGTTTTGGACAAAAGGATTTTGTAAAATTTAGGATACATTCGAATTTGGCTTTTATAGAAACGATCGCTACATACGAGTATCTTGATCTTTTAACAACCTTGGAAGTCATTTACGTTAGCTTTTAGCCCGAGCTTGTGAGTTACATGATTCTACAATCGTAGCCTGTATTTGCTACCTTGGTGAACGTGCTTCATTTTCAGTGATGTTTTCCCCCATTTCAGTTTGCGTCTTTTCTAGTCCAGAACAAAACAAATGAAGTACGTTTTGCAATTTTCTGGCTTTTACAGTATTTTCCGTGCCAAATGAACAGCTCATTCACCAACAGCTCGGTAAGTCCTTTTTTCATAACATCGGTTTGTTTTGCATGCTTCGCAATGACAGCATTTAGACGAATTAGCGCTGCAGGTTGTTTTCACAGGGCTTCTGATCATTTTCCAATGATCGTTAGCTCACTTTGGCAGCGCAAACCTACCGACTGGCACCATGACTTTTTATGTGCACAACAAAAAGAAAAGCCAATCAAAGCTGTGGCTTAATGCCAAACTCACATAACTTTCACTGTTCTTGCGACATTGTGGTTGTTTGAAACCGCAGCCACCTACAGACAAGTAGGCCTACATGACAGATGTGGAGAACTCTTAACATTTTGCTGTCAACAAACTGCGAGATTCATCTGCACAACGACACAGCTACATGCCACATACGCTAAAGGGCCTAGGTATTTTTGGAGCTCCTTCACCCGAACTGTTACAACATTTTGTCTTTTTTCACCCAGGTGAGAAAACTAAACCATGTTTTCATTAAAAAGATTGATTAACTCTTTGATTTTATTTTCCAGCGACCTTTTACTTTAAAATAATCAATGTTTACCTAAAATCGAATGCATCTCACTACGTTTTTTTGTTATGCTGGATCGGTATGGTTAATGCCATCAAAAACTTTTAAATACTGCACCTTGTTTGGCACTAGATTTAATTGGTAGAGTTCCGTTTAATTCGTGGCATTGTGATAACAAACCATGCACTCAACATGAGCTGGATTTCCAAGCAGGAAGTTTCAACCGAAGCAATGTGCACTACCCACAAATCACACCAGAGGCTTAATCAGCTCTTCAAACTAATAGCTGGAAGAGAGCGCTCTTATGTGTTAGACACTGATAAGCTCTGAACAGAATTGATAGGAAATTGATTTTAAATACGTTCTTAATCTGGACCAAGACAAGTTAGAGGCAGTGGCGTATCTGTACTGAATGGCACCCATGGAAAAGTTTAAATGTGCGCATCTCCATCTCTTCGATTCATCTTGAAATCCTTTCCAAGGCACTTAGGTTGACTTCTGATAGTCTGCCTATTGCATCTCTGGTTAAACTCATAAAATGATTAACTGCTGCAGCTACTTCGACATCGCAAAAATGCCTAGCCGAGGGTTTTTTTGAGTTTGTTAAGACTTTAGATTTAAGACACTCCGAACCAAGAGACCACCAAATTTTCACTGTGTTTCACCAGCTGTTCAAGTAAAAACTTTACGGTGGTAATCGATTCAATCCACTTAGAGGCAAGTCCGTAGAACACGCAGATTGGGCCCAAAATTAGTAGACACGTCCCGTGTTCTTTGAGAGACCGAAACAGTCTCTCAAATTTTCAAACTTTTTCAACGGTCTCTCAAAAAACAGTAGAACCTCGTTTCACTACAACCAACAAAATATACTTAAATCTTGCTGCATGGCCATCTCGGTATCCAGACAAGATAGTTGCGGTCTCTCAAGATGTCCTTGCGGTCAGCAAAGGCAAACCTTCAAAAACCCATGAACACATCAGCAGGTTGTTCACAATCACAATCCTGGCATGTGAGTTGCCAGGGGGAGGCAGGCGACATGCTTCCCCAAAATTTGTGGCATATCTAGTCATTTTATGCTTTGAGAGGCGGTATCCGAAAAAAATACTGTTGCTCTCCTCAAGCCAAAAGGTTTTGCCACCCCAATTTTTTGACCCCCAAAACATTTTGGGCTGAACCCTGGTTTTCAGAAATGAGAAGTAAAAAAAATTACCTGCTAGCCCGAACGTTGTTGCACATCAAACAAATCGGCTTGTTTTAAACTTGCACGAAGATATACCGGTATAGGCTATTGACCTGTCTACCTTTTTTAAAATTCACTTTGAATATCGCAAACTTTTAGCTTAGCTTTTGGCTTGCGGTTGCCATTATCAGAAGCATCTTAAACAAAACATTACCTGCGCTCAAAACAGCTCAGATGTACTTGAAATGACTTTACCTTTGATTAAGTTGTGCAGGCTGCAGACTGTGCAGGCTGCTGCCAGTGGCGTAACTGACGGGGGGACAGGGGTGCGCGTCGCCCCCCCCCTGGCTGGCTAAATGTAAAAAATAGCCCCCCTGTTGGGTTTTTAGTATTCTTTTGATTTTTACTAGGCTTTTGTTTTTAGCGTTTTTCTAAACTTTCTCTGTGTGTTTTCCGGTGATTTCGGGTGTTAGTACAGACGAATCCAGTTAATCGCATAACCAACTTACCAAGATTTTTTGTATGTGTTTAACCGGAATATGCGATTATCCGTATCAGACAAGTATCCGCAAGTTTACCGCCTAGCAACACAGGGGGCCCAAAATTCAGTCCCGTCGCCACGGGGGGCTTTTGTGAACTTAGAGCTCCAAACAAAACTTCATTTCCAAAAATTTTTGTTAGCATTTTCATTTCATTACAACATCTCTAAATAATCGTCGTTAATTAAATGACAATGATTAAGACCCAGTTCTGTTCTCAAGACACGTCTTGATGAAGTTGTCCTAATGTATTTATTGGACTTCGGATCATGCTAAACTGCCCCGAAACTGTTGCCAGCGCTGAAAGAAGTTTCAGCAAGATGCAACTGAACAGAACCTTCACCAGGTCTGATATGACAGATAGCAAACTATCCTCATTACAGATGTTGTCAATTGAAGCTTCATGTATGTGCTCTCTAGATCTGGATGATGTCATAAAGGCTTTTGCATGCCAAAAGACTCGTTCCAAGCCGTTTTGATACTACTATAATGTGACATTGTTTATGATATTTTCATGGTTATTGTTATGTAATTTTTCATGTGTGCTGCTGTGTCAATATACATTGATTTCTTTTGTTTTGCTGTATGACCACGGTCCGCCAGTTGAGTAGACCTGCGATAGGTAAATTACAGCGACAACTAAATCATGAAGAATAATAACGTTAATACAGCAACGCTTCAGAAATATTTTTTTAGAAATCACCATTAGGGCGGCCCCCGTGAGCATTTTGGGAGGGGGCAGAGTTGGGCTGCTACGGAACTGTTCATACCTATTTGTAATTGTTTGGCGTGCAGCTCCATATTTAGATAAAATTATTTGGCATTATTTGCTTAGTATAGTTGCTAAATGAATGTGGTTTTATCGCTGATGCGGAGAGATCAATGAACTGCTCAAAAAATTCCGTTTTGGACTTACGACATTTGTTTTGTTGTTTACTCAAGCAATGTCCACAATCTACCCCATGTCCCATCATTAAGTCAAGCATTTGGTGCCTAGAAGAAAAATGAAACTATTTAGAAGTTAATTACCAAGATTCAGGTGTGGTCAAGGGCGTAATGGGGGGGCAAGGGGGAGCAATTCCTCTGGCGTCGAATCACTATGGGGGCGACGAATGACTGCGGAGGGCGCAGAAAAGTCTAAAAAATGACACAAGTAGGCTACGTTCTTCAATTCAGTACATTTGCTTCCGAAAGACATCAGGTTCGAACCCGGGGGCGCCAAACTTGCTTCTTGCCCCGGGCGCCATCTAGCCTCATAACGCCCCTGGGTGTGGTGGGTCTTACAGCAACTCATAAGCCTAACTTACCCAGTCACAAATCATTGATGGGTATCAATTTTAGATAAGATATGTTACATGGAAACGTGAAATTCTATTTCAAAATTTACCCAATTAAAGCTCATTACATCACCCTACAAATATTTTCAGTTTTTTTGGAATAAGGTTGTATGAGTTTTTGGGGACTAATTATTGCATACCCAAACGGTGGCCAATTGGTCCCTTCAGCTAAGTCTGCCCCCCTGGCTCAAACCTCTAGTTACGCCACTGGCTGCAGCACAGCACGCGACACGCGTACGAAAGATACAAAACACAGAACCATTGTTCTTCACTAATACCGCAATTGTTCTATCAATGGCTGTTCTATTGTTCCGATTGGTACCTAATCAAAGAAGATTTGCAATCATTCCCATTTAACTATGACTGAAGACATTCTGAAATGAAAATAGCACTTGGCTCCAATTTTATAACGGTATGATTCAATGGGTGAATATTTACTTTTGAATAAAACGATCTCGCGTGCCGCTCGAAAGGACTCGGTGGGTCACATGATGCCCGCGGACCGCAGGTTGAACACTGCTGACTTAACGTATCCTTCGTTTCAGCATAAAGTAACAGAGAAACAGTGGTGTGACTTTGAAGTAAACTGCCCTCACGGAGAGGACGAAGTTAACTGCACAGATGGAAGACGTTACTGCCAGAGCGGCGTACCACCATTTATAAAACATCGAATGGTAACGCATTCATGTTTTCAACGTATTTCATCTCTGCTTTAGCGCCCTTAAATTATTTGAGTACATTTTACGTTGAATTGCTTGCGCTCCCCGCTTACAAAGGTAAGTTCAACGTACAGCGTAGATTTGCACATATCAAAGTAAACAGCACATTGAATCGCGGTAAATTATCTAAAATATTCAACTCCTCAAATAAATATAACACAATTACAAATTATTTTTTGTAGTTGATCGATGCGATTCGTGCTGAACAAATAAGGTACTTAAAGGCAAGGATGTCATCGTTTACTTGATACCAAACATTGACAGAGGCTGTGAACTATAAGTGGTATGTCTTCGATTTTTTAACTTTGGAGTAAATTACAGTCTAAATAAACCTCGAACTCATTCCGTTTTTTTTAAATTTACCAGTGAGTTTTGACTATTTTGTTTAATCAGATAAATAATGGGAGGATTGATTGTGAAGATGCAAGCGATGAATGTGGTACTGAAGAAGGCTCCAATTCCATGCTATTCCATTCACGTTACCTGCTGATCGGCAACGAGGTATTTTTCAAGATGGTCTGGATCATGGCAGTGACCTCAGTTGCAGGAAATATCGTAAGGCGCTTGATTGAGTCTTGGTGGCTGATGCATAACAGATTTCACTATTTTAAAAACTACACGTATAAAAATGAAAGTTACGATTTTCAATGAATTTATCTTCAGGATAACGTTGACAAGTATCGTCAATAACATCAAGCAAAGGAGAGATGATTTAAAAGCAAATTACCTGAAAAAGAGAAATTTCACGATATCGATTATGTCACACACTGTTACACTGTGACCGAAGAAATGGCATTTCATCAATAGACGCGTATACCGATTCACCTTTGAAGCATAGATTTTTAATCGGGTTTCTCAGTCATTTTTCAGTGGGCGCAAAATTACATTTCATGTAGGCAGAAAGAGGACAAAAAGAAGTAGATCAAAACAAGTTTTTTTGGCATTTTGCAGAACAGAATTTGAACCATTAGGCTGTCAAATACATTTACTTCAGTACTGAATAAATTTTAGTGCGTTCTTTTTTTAAATGAAACACAGTATCACTTTGAAAAAGATTTTTTAGGGATGCAGAGCCAAGGAGAGGTTGGAAATGGTTGGTTTAGTATTGAACATTTTATCTCAAGGTACATGAAATAAAACCAATCAAAAAGTATAAAAACGTCTCGGATTAATGGCTTGCCTCTCGCATTTTTCTGGAAAATCGATTTCGGTTGGTAGCTGTGGTTTTACTCTTATTGCAGGTTTTCTCTTGTGGTTAGGTTTTCTCTAACACTTTTTCTCGTCAAATCTTTGCTTACTGCCAATAAAACACACTATGCTTGAAAACACGTGGTATATCTTTGCAACCTTCACTAAAAACTTGGCTTTAATTTCAAATTTTCAACAATAAAAGTTTGACACTTTTCGCTTTTTGTCGAACTCCGCAAAACATTCGCTTGCGGAGAAGAAAATTTTTTTCTTCGCTTGGCCAAACGCACTTTTTTGAATTCATGATCTAAAACTACCTATTAACAATTTTCTTATACTCCACCTGAAAAGACCCTACTGCGTAAATTTGAAACTGATTCTTAATTTGTTCTCAAGCAGCGGCGGATCCAGCCAGTAAGGTTAGTGGGGCGATATCAGTAATATTTGGGAGTCAACTCTCGGTAAGGGTTCACTATACTGTAAGAAAGATGAAGCATACGTCACAACACTGCTGTGACAGAACATTTTACGGCAAAATGGCTTTACATCGCGAATGCTGTTTTCCGAATTGTACAAATTCATGGTGAAAAAGGTTACTTTCGTAGGCTTTAGGGGGGAAATCGTTCCCTCTAGATCTGCCGCTGTCCTCAAGTCAATGCAAAATATATCAAAATCCTCTCAACTTCTAAACTCGTTTGTGTAGAGAGAATTTTTTCTTCTACACATATTGCGCGTTTTTCCTGCGTAGCACTATTCCTAATGAAAAGCAATTCATTACTGAAATTGAACATTTCCCTTTATTTTTCAACTCGCATTTCCCCACGGAAGTTTTGCAGAGATAAAAGTAGTGCTGTAGGAAGTCTTGAAACATCGTCAGCAAAACCTCCCTCGCCAGCATTTCCTGCGTCGTTCTTGTCACATAACCGAACCATAGCTAAGATCTCTCCAACAGAAGTGGGCCGATGTTTATAGTTTCAGTAACGCCGCTGGTAGTCACTTCGTCGCATTACGTTACACAGTGAACTCGTCGAAAAGATCCCAACTCTGCTGCTTGTCCTTTGTGAAAACTCTCTTTTACTTCTCACTCAAGATTTGGGAACACAGGTAAAGATCGAAAAAAGAGCGAGTTGAGAAGTTTGTCGTTTTCAAGAACTCTCGTTTAGTGACCACGAAATCTTGAAACTCATGCATTATACTCTCTTTGCTTTTCAGGTGTTAATTTTTATGCTCTGTCTTCCACCACTCGTGAATGTCACTCCAAGATTCTCCACTTATTTACCTATTGAAATATCCAACTTGTAGCAAATGCATCTTGGTGAAGAAAGCATAATTGCCGCACCCGAAACTGCCTTTACCGGCCAATTCATTAAAAGCTAGAAAAGCTGCAGATTGTGATGGAATTTTACCCAAAATACGTAATGGCTTGAACAGAAAAGGAACTCTCTGGACTGATTTGTGTGCGTCATATTTTGCAATTGCCAACAGATCTGAGCCGCAAATATAAGATTGATAATAAAATTTTTTGATGTTCACACCAAATTCTGTTTTTCAATTCGTGTTGCATATGTTGGTTATACCACAGCAGGTGTGTAAGCCCTAATTCTGGACATTTTGCATGGCAGATGGTCATTGTTTGGGAACTAAACAGGTTCGTGAAAGTGCAGCGAAGTCGCATAAAAACACTTTCTCTTCAAGCCAATAGTCTGCTAGTGATCAACCTATCGACTTCCAACCTACTAATGGGAGTTTACTTGTTGATGCTGGGTGTCAGCTACGAACGATTGAGGGGCAGTTACTGTTTCAAAGAAGTCGAATGGCGCTCATCTGGAATGTGTACAACGATGGGCGTTTTCGTCGTCATTTCAATGGAGTCGTCAGTGCTAACCACACTGATCCTGGCATCCGTACGGCTGTATGCCATTCTCAAGGTGATTTCAGGACGTGGTGAATGGTACCTTTGTTTATTGGTCGTTTGCGCTCGCTGCGTTTCAGTGTGGTGCGTCAGGGTTGGTAGATACTTCAAGAGCGCAAATGGGCAGGCGAACTCTCATCAACGGCCAAAGCTTCGTGCTTAATGCCAAACGTGTTTTTTACTTAATTTTATAAACAAATATTTTTCGTTAAAACAATTTCACGAAGCCATTGCAAATACCTGGTCTAAATATAATAGAGACCCCCCAGTCGACTGATCCCACCGTGCCCAACAACATACCATTAACTTACAGGGCTCAGCGAATCAGCGTGAGCTTCAGCGAGTAAGGTCAGCAAATAAACTGGAGATTAGAAGTTCGATCGACTGAATGCATAACAAGGATCAATATGGGTCGTTAAGCATCTCCATTCTCTAGGTCAGGGCTAATGAATTATATTAAGAAAGGGTCCATTTACCAATATCAAAATTTTTCGAGGTCCGGTTGCTCCCATACAATCATGCAAATGTGACATGTCGTGCATTATTCTAACAAAAATATAACATTATAATATAATACGATTGCATATATATACAAATCCGGTAAATGGATATAAAGATGAACATAAGTTGTCAACATTATTTATTGTTCTGCTGGTGGGAATAATGGTATCTTCTGCTTTTTGGCAGTTGCTTAATTTTTGTTCCAAGGTATTGATAGCGAGTAGAAGCAATGGTAAAGCTTTATTTGTCGTACAGATGCGAAACTTGTTCTTTATGAAGTATGAAGTTTTGAAAGCGTGGACTGTCAGCAGTCAGTGGCGTAACTAGAGGTTTGAGCCAAGAGGGAAAACGTTGCTGAAAGGGGTCCATATGCCACTGTAGGGAGGTCACTAGCCAACACTCAGAAAAAAACTTGAGAAATGATGGCGAATCCGGATGTGGATGGCTATACTAAAACACGAAATCACCGAAAAATTCTCCAAAAAGACAAAAAAAAACTACTGAAAACCAAAGGAATACTAAAACCGAAGTATAAGCTAAGTGGGGGCCCGGGTTTTACATTTAGCTTGCAGGAGGGGACAATTCGCCCCTCTAGTAGCAGCAGGTAGACCTAGACCCAATGAGAGTTTCCAGTAAACGTTTGTGAGGAGTGGAAAAAACTGGAGATACCTTCTTTTAACAAGAAGTTTTCAGAATCAAAAAACATTTGTTTCACTGCTATATTCTACTGGAATTCAGTTACTTCCAGTTGAATTTTTGCTGCCTCCACACCAATGGTGTCAAGTTGCCGGAGCTCCGCTCCGCCACCTTTATCAGTTAATGATGAATTGTTGCCTACAAATATAAGCGAAAACGCCCAGCAGAGCTCCTGTACTTATAAAATTTCCACTACATCCTTGGTCCACACGTGTTCATGTGTCTTTTAGTTCAGTTGAGAATTCTGTAATGTCTGTCTCTAAAGAGGGTTTTGAGGAAACAGCAGCAACTGTTTTCGAAAAGAAAAGTCGCCAAATTCGGCAATGTTGATAATCAACTTTTCAATAAATTGAATATATCTGGAATCTTCTTGCTTTTACTTTCCCCAAAATGACTCGGAAAATGACTAAGTTCGTTTTGAAGGACATGCTTGAATATATTAAACGTCTTCTGAAAAGGGCACATAGTAGTGATCAAATCAAGAGTATTACGTTTTTCTCCTTGCAGTTTTATATTCAAGTCGTTGAGGTATTGCACTACGTCAGCCAAAAATCCAACAGTTTCCATTTCTTTATCATTTCCTAAAAAAGCTGAAAATACCTTACCTTTCCTTCATATTTTATTGACTTCCCGTGATAAAACAAAATTTCCTTCCCAAAGGGCCAAAATCTCTACAAAACTCTTCCCTTACTCAACCATCTTTCATGATTGTGCACTAGTAAATTTGTACAATTCCATTGTTTTCGACAAGAAAAGATTTCACCACTATTTTCTAGCCTTGAATCCACTATATTTTCATCAGTATAGACCAGTGGTTCCCAAACGTTTTTCTTTCAAGGCGCATTTTAAAAAAAACAGAAATTATTTGGGGCACTTCGAACATTGGAATAAAAAATTTATTTGAATTTGTAAATTTTTTCATGTCCTAACGTAAAACTAAGACAATATTGCGTAAGCTCCCAGGAAATTTAGTGTTCTTGCGTCTTTATGACAAGAGTGCAACAAATCTGTCAGTGAGATACATGTGCTTGATGTTTTTTGGCAACGGCTTCAATGTTAGGACGTATTTCAGAGAGACAAACCTTCATTTTAGGAAGACGTATTTCAGAGAGACAAACCTTCATTTTAGGAAGACGTATTTCAGAGAGACAAACCTTCATTTTAGGAGGACGTATTTCAGAGAGACAAACCCTCACAACCCCTCCCTCTCCAGGAGGAGGGGGAGAATCCAATACAAAAGGATTGGTCAAATAGACGCGTACTTTCTCCTACTTCCTCTTACAGCCAAATGCCCGGCTGAAATGAGCCGTAACGATGAATGACACCAAAACGTGTCATTGGGCACTTAAGCGTATAGTGCCCAATGATACATAAATGTATCATGGACGTTCAAACAGTTAAAAATAGGAATGAGAAATACTGCTATAATCAACTAGGTCTAGAATGCAAGAATTGAATGAAAAAGCTTTTTCATGTCTGCCATAATAATTCTCCGTATGATTGAACAAGATACTGCTCTCACAAACGTATTAAATCAATGGTAGGTATAATTACGTTTTATATCCGCTAAGTGGCAACATAGGCTATAGCTCGGTTGACGTAGCACTGTGCCGCGTATCGAATTACCACCACCAATATCGATAGTGTGCTGTACTGACTGAAGTCGGCAGGGTGGTATTTTAGAAACTCTACTTGATTGATTTTAATTTCAATATTTTTTGCGGAACACCTAATGACATCTGACGGCGCAGCAGTGTGCCGCGGCGCATAGTTTGGTAACCACTGGTACAGACCCTGTAGTTACAAGCTATTGTCAAACAATTATGACGAAACAATAACCAGATAAAGATAACAAGTCCAGCTCGGTGCGCTGCAATATAGCTGAACAGCAGCTTGATTGACAATCACTCATACAGTTGGCTAGGAGTTGCTGCACAAGCATAGGCGTACGAGGCGGGGGATCGGGGGGGCGACCGCCCC
>Ga0210059_1007523_pt1 | contig 17292 bp, 11 predicted proteins | sample Ectturendosymbi2_FD_188042 | JGI IMG/M metagenome (GOLD analysis project Ga0210059, IMG submission 188042) | Ecteinascidia turbinata endosymbiont from Florida, USA - Sample 2 (SPAdes) (version 2) | ecosystem: Host-associated > Tunicates > Ascidians > Unclassified | place: Key West, Florida...
TGATTTGTGCGGGAAAGTCTGTTGCTGTTTTTGGCCGGCATTGTTTTTGCCTGATTCTGATGATTTAAAAAAAATATGATTCTGATGCGTTTTTGCCTGATTCTGATGCTCTTAATAGTTAAAGTCCGTGTCGCAACTGCCTGTGTCATATAAACCTAAACTCCAACTCTTTCCGCGCGGAAGGAGAGCGAGAAGAGCGCTGGTCTGCCACTCTGCATTTGTCGCCAGCGTCTGTGATGTCGTGCTGCCTGCAACGCTCCGTCGCTCCACGTCTGTGCTTTCGAACGTCGGCGAACAGTTCAGCCGTCCATAATATTGCAAAGCGACTTGCAACAGCGCGTGCCAAGAACACTGCAGAGTGCAACGAGACAACGCATTCTTTACCCACTTAGGTTTATTTTTAAGGAAAATGTTAGGTACCTGGTATGGACCTGTAGTGACCCAATTTTCTATGATTCCAGGGACCCGGTGATAATTTTCTCTGATTCTAGGGACCAGATTCGGGTCCCTGCAACACCTTAAAAAAACCCTGCACTTAGTGCAAACTGCTGCGAGCAACCACTGCGTTTTTTGTTCGTAAAACCGCACCGTTTTTACGGCCTCGCAGCCTAAAATGCGGTCTGGCAGCATTTTAAGACGAACTAAACGTTCGTTTTCTTCTACTCCGTTCAATTCCTTCGAATTACGAGGTCGGTGCCTCTGAGCTTTCGCTCGCGCTACCACCTTTTCTTCTCGATCGCGTCGTTCCCGCCCCGATCAACTCTTCCTCGAAAATTGATTGTATCGACGCGCACACCGTAGCGTAGTGCGAGTACACATCCTGCGGTATGATGATCTCGACCAAGCCCTCGGTCTCTTGTGGCTCGCCGTATCGATGTTCGCTGGACGAGGAGGAGCTTTCAATCAACGTCCGCTAAATTTCTGCATCGCGTTGAAGACGCACTTTTGTGACATCGGTGCCAAAAGCGCGCTACACGCGTGCACACTCGTGGCCGTTGCTCCCACTGGAGCCCACCGCCCTTTCCGATATCTCCTGCAGATGTTGCGTTTGCTAACTTCTTCAATTCTTCCGAAGCGCCTTGTTTCGTTGCGCCCGGAATGAGGCGCAGACCTACCTTTATAGAATCGTTTCGCCCGTTCATGGACCCTGTCGGGCGATTCGATCCCTGAATCGTTTTCAGAGGGTCGGTGGCGGGTGACAAGTGTGATCGGTGGTGGGTGACAAGTGACAAATGTGATCCGTGCCGGATTCCTTATCTGAAGAGATTCCTTCGTTAAACTTCAGATGCAGTGGCTGCTCTCAGCTCAAGATGCTCGTCTGTGCCGTCACAGAGGAGCAATCAAACTTTTCGCCGACGAACGTGTAAAAATCAATCTGTTGCGTATGTCCGCTTCATGTTCATTTGAATTTTGGGGGGATCAAAGATTTGGAATTTCCTTCGGTTGGCGATAGTCAAAGCGCGATTATTGGTTAAGGCGGGAGCGCAGTGAAAAAGTACAAGCACTTTTTGTCCGGAAAAGTGAAGTGATTGAATCAATCAGCAAAGTTTTTCGATTTTCGGTCCTGCAATGTTGTTCAAATAGAAGAAAACAGAGCACAGTCGGCTGATTCCTCGAAAACTTGCCTCAAAACTGGTGCTTCAAATTGTCACTTTTTTGTCGATCTGAGATTCGGCGCCATTCGCAGAGTTGTCGTGGCGCAAAAAATGCGCGCGTTCTGCGAAGCCTATTGTGACGCTCATTTTTGCCCCCCCCTGTGGTTGTGTTGAAGTACACACAGTTTGGAAAGTATGATGAAGAAGATATCTGCGACGTTCTCTTTCTTATCTGCGAATAGATTGGTGCAAGTCCTATTCCGAATGGATGAGTTCGGCTGCTTTGTGTTATTATCATCGATTATCTTTCAGGTCACGCTTTGCTTGCTTTCTAATCCTGTTTGGTCTTTGTCTTGCTAACAACGTTGTTTGCGTTTCGCCTTCTGCCAGTGCGACAACAAAGCTCATTTTTGTATCAGGTGCAAGGAAAAAAGAAAAACGAGACAGGCGAGTCGCGCTTTTTTTCCATATCTCTCTCGTAATATTTGCACCCTTGGCTTTGTGTCCAGATGCGTCGTTCCATGATCGAAAGAGAAACCAACGAGGCGCAGGAGGAGAGACTGATATTGACGGCAGACGAACTGCACTTGGACCGCGCCATGTTCCAGTACAGCTACGCGCCGGTGCCGGGCCACCTGTTCAGGTGGGTTTTTGTGGCCAGTGTCGCCGCGGTCATGACCCTGGTCGTTTTGAAGCTAACCCAGGTTTAAAGAAGACCCACCCACCTGCCAACGAGCACCACTTGGTTGATAAAGTTGTTTATGTTGTGGTGCAAAACGCTGCGGTAACTCAATAAATGGCATGTATCGTTGAACGGGGATCCAGGCCCGTAGCCATTAAAGGTTTGGGGGGGGAAATACAGTTTATGTGGGAAATATTTTTGTTTTTATTGTGTGTGTAAAATAATTTTTTCTGGGCACAACAAAATTTGGGGGATCACTTCTTTCGAATGACCCCCGTGGCTACGAGCCTGGGGGGGTCAACGCTCGGGCAGCTGCGCCTTGAACCTTCTTTGAAAAACGAACTAACGAACTGCCTGGTGCGACCGCCCTGTAGAAAGTTACCCTATGCTTTGCTGCATGATATTAGTTATGCGTTTTACAACTGTGTTTGCGAATTGCCACGGCGTGCGCTATTGTAGCCATTTCTTCCGCCGTGAAACTTCGTTCTCTGCGCTGGTTTAGTTTACACGAGCAAAGAAATATGTGGCGCCGACGAATAGACCTGTGATTGGGCAGCTTTCCGATTTTTTTTTTGTTGTAAACCGGGCTTTGCGATCAGAACCCTTACAAGCCCGGCACTTGCACCACAAGCGGTCTTCGACTCGGCGCTAAGCTTGAGCACGCGCCTTTCTACTTCTGTTCGCAGTTTGGGCGTCGGTTTGCCGACGTCGAAGCTCTCACTGATACGATCCCGTTCGTCGTCCGGCTTCGAACAAAGCCTGTCCGCGTTGCATCTCAACCATTCGAAAGTCACCTCCACCGCGTACGGACTGAAATGCGCCGCCAAGTATGTTTTCCCGGCCTCGTCGCATGATCGTAGCGTCTGCGTCTTGTACTGAAAAGAAATCCAATGGTTTCTTTGTCGTTTGTTTTCTGAAACAAACGTGATTTCAGGCCAGCAAACTTCCGATCGTAATCGCTCAACGTTTTCCTTTGCAAAGCGATTTGTTCGGCTGATGTTAGCCTTTGTTCGCGCTAAAAGTTACCCTATACTTTGCTGCATGATCCTAGTTATGCGTTTTACAACTGTGTTTGCAAATTGCCGCGGCGTGCGCTATTGCTGTTGTTTTCTTGTCAACGACATATCAGCGAAAGCTGAAAACTTTTCGTCTTGTTTACCGAAAGACCAAGGGCGTCTTCGACGTGCGATCGAGACGTTTCACTCCCGACCCGCCGCAGTAACGTTTCAATCGCCGCCATGTCCTCCGGAGCGTCTTGTCTCCCAGGTGAGCGCGTGAAACGCTTGATTCTCTGCTGGGCAAGATTTGGAAACGAGCCGCAGCCAATAAGGGTTTAATGCAGTCTGCAGTGAGGGACGAACGAAGAGCACACAAAGCTCGTCAAGGCCAGCAACAACACAAACATGGGACTGTCTCCGGCGAGCTGTTGTTTCATCGAACCTTTGTCAAAATCCGCTGTGCGATACGCAGTTGCTATACAGTAATTTGAATTCGCTTTCGCTATAATTCGGTCGCAAGGTCGCTACCACTGCTTTATCAACGGAAGCAAGCGGCTTTCGTCATTGCGCGTATCGCAGTGCGCGGTGAAGCGCGGCGCTCCCTCGCGCGCGCCTTTTTCTCGTGTTTGCATCAGCTGACGTCACAAAGAGTCTCTTTCAGAGCCGGGTTCGGAGGAGGAGGCCGATCTTTTCCTGCACGGCTGGACCACGAAGCAGCTGCTCGAAGGCTATCTGCTGTCGCACGCCTCCCACGACGCCGTTCGCGCGTCGTTCGTGGCCACCGACAGCAGTCCCGCTGTGGTGCGAATCCTACATCGACAAACCGACCAGTTCGACAAGGTACGCAAATTTGTCGTCTGTTTGATCCGCGTTTTACTGAAGCGGAGGAGCCCTGACTCCGTCGTTGTGTCTGTTGGTTGTTGCCCTCAACGGGAAGTGGTTGTTCGGCGACACTTTATCAGTGGGTGGAAGAGGATTACAAAATATTGTCCGTAAGAGCCAAATAAATAAAGATGAGCGAAATGTTGTATGCAGTTTGTAAATCATTTCAAAGGCTTCTCACGACGGTTTGGTGCGTAGTTTTTTGCATTCTTTTACCTTTGAAAAGTTAGTGTCACAAATCAATAATGAGAAGGTGCTGCGAGGTACCGCGGGAAATTGAGCTAATTTACCTTCTGAGAGCACTTTGCTCGCTTTTGAGCTTAATCTGAAAACAAAAGACAGACATTTTAATCACGTTGTATCTCGTGCATGTGGCAGTTTTCAAGATCCTTAATGGTGAAATTGCTTTCACGTGTCAAGGGAAACAGCTACTGCTTTACTTTTCAACACAACGCTGAATTTGTATAATCAGATCAGCTTTGCTGCAGTGCGGTTAATGCTGCATATGACAGTCCCTGCACGTAAGAGAGATAAATATTTGCAGTTTAAGGCGGGGTGCTGTGCTTCATGACCATCTGACACAGCGAAAACTGATACATCATGCAGCAATGTCTGACTGAGCAGCGAACAAATCATATTTATTAATAACCTAAAACCCGCTGGGAAAACCGCCAATTCCAGGCTGCGCTGTGGATGATGAACAGACAATAGGGTAGGTGAACGGAAAAGTACGAGCAGCGTTTAACTCAGGCATTTCGAGCCGTTCACTAAAACGATTCAAGGAACGAGTTGAAAGGTAGCAGATTTGAAAAGTTAGGTTGGAAGATCCTCTTCCGCGCGTCTGCTTGATCGACTTTTTTGGGACTCACCTCCTCACAAAATGTTGGGCGGTGGACGCGTGGCGAGCAGAGTCGCCTCCTCTAGAACCTGCGGCCGGCGTCCGACAGTTGCCATGGCAGTATGTACGCGTCGATTGATTTTCCTTCCCAAGATGCAAAGGATTTTTTACGCTTTGCATCCGTTTCCACGCTGCGACGCCGGCGAACATGTGGAGGTGATGGCCTCGTGCCGCTGCATTTCCGTTTTCGGCCTCATTCCTTCATTTGTTCTGCTTCTCCCGTGTGTGTTTACCTGGTTCGCGTCGTGTCGCTCTCGAAAGGTCTTGTTCCTATGTATAGACTGACCGGTATTCGATTTAATCAATATTGTCATTTAGCGCGCGTCGATGGCTGACCGGTTGAAGAGAGTTCGTTTTTTTGCCACAGGCTCGGCAGCTGGTTGCGTGGCAACTGCGTGCACGTCTATTTTGACGCTTCCGAGGTGTTTGCCGTATATTTCGCAGCAAAGATGTTGGTGGTGGTGGGAGGTTTCTGGTTGAACGTTGAAGTTGCGCAACAACCGCGGCGATTGATATTGTGCAGACGGGTTGCGCAGGTTTCTGAAATAAGATTTTGCGCCACCTTTGGAACAAAAACTGGTTGAGCGCGCCTTAGGGGCATATAGGAGTCAGATGCCTGCCGACATTTTCACAGCTACATTTACGTTTTACATTTGTACCGACATTTCAACCGCTACATTTCCGCTACGTTTCGACACTGGCCGTTTCTCGGTAAAACGCAGGCGGCGAATTCCAGCCATTAGCTCTACGGTGCTGCTGCGCGGGTAGGGAGGTTAACAGGTTGTGGAGGTTTGCAGATTGTCACCCAATGATTCACCCACGATTGTTTATTAATCGCTCTGTTTCAGCCGCGACCAGACTTTTGCGTCCCGTTTCAGGCTATTGACAAGGCATTGGGGAACCCTGCCCGCGAGGACTACTTCCGGCGCGCCCTGCTCTCCTCCTCGCCGGTCTACACCGTCCTCAAACTGCGCGCGCCTGCAGCTGCACAGGAAGTGCCGACAGTAGGGTCCACGCAATCCAGCGCGCCATCTACCGTCAGCAGTTTGTTCGAAACGACGACTGGCTCGGTGCAAAGCCAGGACGAGGTTGTCAAGTAAAATTTTTACTTTCGTTTTGTTTTTTCGCGTGCAAAAGGGTGTCTTTTTTGCTGTTTTTCACGCAAAAAAAACGGCTTTCTTCACCGATCGGTTTGATTTCATCAACTCCCTGGGTCAAACCCAGTCAGAGTGGAACTGGATGTGAAGTCGTGTCTGGGGTGTGGTGTCGCATCTTGAGTGGAACCGCTAGTTTCTTCTGCGTTGTTTGGCGTAAAACCTGCTTGCCTACGACGGCGACTTCGTCCGACATTAAGCTTTTCTGACAGATGCTCTCAAACCAGTTCGCAACACTTTATTTCACCTCGCGTGTTTCGTAAAGTGTCGCGTAATTGCGTGTGAGGTGTGACTCATCAGCTTTGCTGGCGATTTTATCGCCAAAACGTAATGTCTCCTTAGCCGAAGGCGCCAAACTTAACCTGGGCTGTGTACGTTGGATTTCTTGCCTTACCTTGTAGTTTTGCGAAAAAGCATGACGCCTCCGGCAGCAGACGGTCGAACGTAATCGCAGTCAGTTCCATGCTTGCTTCGTCGCACGCCGCCTTGCGCTACATGAATCTGTGTGACCGATAGGTCGTTCACTGAACTGCAGCGCCTGGCTTCTTGACCCGTCTTCCGGACGTACTGCTCTAACGACGTAGCGTTAGGTTCGCTTCCTTGAAAAAGCGACAAATCGAATTATGCAGCTGTTGGTGAACCTTCGGGCGATTAAGACTGTATACGAACAGCTGGAAACGGTTTAATAAGATTGATTGTCCTTTTATTGTGCAGTCAACCGAGACGTTCATCGTCATGAGCGAAGCGGTTTCCTTGGAAACGCAACCTCCGGTAATTCCAGCGGTGGTCGGGGCAGTGCTGAACGAGGAGATTCTCAGGGAGGTTCTGTTCAACATGTCCTACACAACAGTAAGAATTTCAAGAAGATTTCCGCTGTCGCTGCTGTGTTCCATTCCGATGAAGAGCGTTGGCAACTGGTGCAACAACATTGCAATAATAAACGAATAAGCAGAAAATTGGTGCGAATAATTTCCTTTCGTATGGACGCGAAAAAAAACCGTGCTTGTGATATTATTTTGCTACTTTTACCACCCGTGCAAGTTCGTGTTACTCGGCCTGGTTGTGAATAAGGAGGCAGCAGGTTGTGGTGGTTTGCAGGTTGTCACCCAAAGATTTACCCGTTTATGCGTAGGCTGTGTCTTCGGCTGTTGCAATGTAGCATTTCGACAACAAGCCTGTTGCGGCCAAGTAAGTTGCCTCCCACTGACATATGGCCATAGCGCGGAACGCCGGCTGTCCGAACATCAGCTTGAAACCCGACCACTCAGCGACGCACCCCCCACGCCAACCCCCTCATGTTCTGCGGCTTGAAAACAATGTTCTAACACGTCAAAAAGCGCGCCGACTCGCTAAGAATTCTGGATTTGCATCGAAGGCGAAGATTCGACTCTGACTCGTTTGCGCTTGCGCTGAAAATGATACTCGACAGAAATCGTTCACGAAGACTCGCAGCTTCGCGAGTCCTGATCAGCTCACGCGCTTGTCTTGTTCTGCTTGCAGTGCACTTCCGGCTCCTGCCACGTCTACAACTGCCGACTTCAGGTGAGTTGTCGCTGTCTTTGGTCAAAGCTGATCGATGCAGTGCATTTGTTTCCTTCCAGCGGCTTCACTGCTGCGACACTGTTGCTGTAGCTTTGACAGGGGGTGGGGGTGACAGTACCGTAGCCAACCAGCCCAACAACCCTAAATTTTGGGACGAGCGAAATCTTTGACTTTAAGCGAGCAATAGTATTCGGTTTGGGAAGCCGCTTCTCGAAGCGCAAAACGACAAGATATGCTAGAAATTTAGGGGAGCCATGGCCACTTTGCCCCCCCACCGTGGCTACGCCTATGACGGAGGAAAGTTTTGTGTTGCCAAATATTTTGTTTCCGGCATCAGTCATTGCTGCGGTCACCTTTTCTCGGTTGGTGTGTTTTGTTTATGTTGGTTTGCGCCATGGCTTTGCAAGTTGTATTTAGTTAAATGTAAGTTCGTTACTTATTGCGCTGGTCTCGTTCTTCTTCGTATCTCGTCGCACTTTTTCCTGCAACCGTTTTCTCTTCAGGGGAAGCTTTGCCTGGTTCTGGATGACGGCGGAGTCCTGCTCATGACCAATCAGGATGAACATCGGGACAAGGTGGGTGGAGCTTGAGCAGGAGGCGGAAATGAGCTGGACCAGTGGTTTTCAAAATCGTTTTGGTCCATGGCCCACGTGTTTACTTAGAAAATGGTCCATCGCACACCATGCTCAGTAAAGTTTTGTTAACATTCAACTTCATGGGTACGAAGAGATTTTGCTGCCTTGAAAATCTAAGACAAAACGGCTGCATTTCATTGCAGTGTAATGGATGCCAACAAAACACATATATGGAAAGGTTTATGTTTGCCGTTCGACACAGGGTCTGTCCAAGATAGCACTGTGGGCCACGGCTAACATTTTGAAAACCATAGAGTTGATGATTGAATCCACTTAAAGCCTTGCCAAGATTTTTTTTTCTGAATTCTCTTTTAAAGGCATGTATGACAAATATCAATGTCAAGGAATCGACTTGTTCCTTCGTTTGCTACTCTTTGCCGCTGTAGTTTTTACTGATTGTCGGTTGCTGTCACGTGACCTAATCAGCACGCACGTAAAGTAAGATCCTCCGCTCATCAAATTCCGGGCCGTCTATTACAAACGTCTTTGCTTGTTTGACCGGAAGATTTCAAATCCAAGGATTTCGGTACCATCGTCTTTCGTACCTGCAATATAAGCGGTGCCTGTCCGAATGAAATCTGTCGACCTGAAGTGAAATCGTAGAAAGTATCTGAACCGACTGGAGTTCTTATTCTCGTAAGGTTATCAAATGCCACGCCCACTTTTGGACGAAGGTGTGACTCTGACGTCGGCTTCTGCTCCTGTCAGAGAAGTCACAGACGGCGAAACATCACTTATAGTATTCAAATTTTGTAGAGGAGGAAGTCGTCATCGAACTCGATTGACTTCCAAAACGAGAACGAACAAATGCGACGACAGCTCGCGGCCTGGTGTCGAATGCTCGCTCGAAGGCCCAGAGTAGCAGGAAAACATCTCAATTCGTTTCTGCCCTTGACCACCTTGGTGCGGTCTCGTTCAGCAGTGTCTCTGTGGTGCAGGTTGGCTCTCAGTACGGATCGGTCGACGGTGATTTGATGAGTGCGCTCGAGCGTGACGACCTTTATCAGCGCCATCATGTGTTCGATTACCAGGTCGTTTGTAATCGCAGCGACAACCGCGGGAGCTCCGCCAAGAGCGTCTTTCTCGTTCCGACGGTGACTGGACTGGTCGACTTAGGTCGGAAAATGCATTCATCGCGTCCGAACCTTGTTTCGCAAGCACGTTTTAAACAGCTCGTTTCTACGATCACCAGAAGGGAAGGGGGGCAATGGGGCCTTGGCCACCCCTGGATTTTGAAATCTGGTATTTTCTTGTCAACTTCATAGTACAAAAATGTTTTTCGCTCAGTTTCCAGTTGGTAAAATAAAATTTCACCACTGTTGTCCCCCCTGGAATAAAAATCCTATGGCCACCGCCTGGAAAAATTCACTGCTGGCCCGCGCTCGCAAAAATCCTTCCGAGGCCCATGATCCCCAGTGTTTTTTTAGCTTTTTCTTTGTCCCGATGCGCCAAGCTGAATCGGCACCAAACCGGAAAGCGCCGTCGTGTCCCTCTGTTCGCGACATTCCGCGGGAAAAAATCTTAATTTCGACATCGGTTTTGTTTTCGTGTGTTCGCCCATCGTGCGCTGTCTGTCGCAGGGAGTTGCGGTAGGGTTTTGAATATGCGTTTCGGGCGATGGGTGGTGCAGTACAAAAATTTCAACTGTGGAAACACGGCTGCTCTGTTTGCTTTTAAGTCAACAATGTGTTCCCAGAAATTCGTGGCCGCCTTTCGAAGACATCAGGAACTGTTGGGGTTGGGCCGCTCAGGGATAATCCCTGGGTGTCGCACTTTCAAGACCTGGATCGAGGGGTGGCGGATGCTGTGCTCTTAGCTCTCGTACCTCCATTTAGTTCGCTATTAATACGTCAACGAGCTTTCCTTCAAAATACATATATGCTGTCCTTTTCAGGCAAGTGGTTGGTGACGTCGTCGCTTCTGTTCCTGCACAACCTCGTCTGGCTCGTCATGACGTCTTTACGCAACGCTGCCGCCCAGACGTTGGTCACGTTCGAGTATTCGCCGGATGAGGTGGCCGCGCCCAACTTCCACACCCACAAGAAGCACTGCGTCATGCGGAAGACCGTCTTCGAGTTCGGATCACAATCCACCTTGGCCAGCAGCTTCGGTTGTCAAGATCTGAATTGCAACAGGTTCTTCGTTTTTAATCGATGGTCCGGCGTTTTCTAGTGCTAGGTGTGCGAAGTTAAGCTCCAGACATTGGGGGGTGTAAATATCGCTGCTGCCTTTATTCGAAGCATTGTTTTGTGGCTCTTCTTTTCACGCGCGACATTTGCCAATGCACGTGCCCAAACCGCCAACTCCACATCCATTGCTGTGTCTGACGTAACTTACTTGCGATCGCCTCCGCTGCGTCATCAGCAAAAGAGAATAGAAGAGAACGCGTCGCTGTCTCTGTATCGCTTGATACGACAGCTGAAAAAATGCGTCCGCCGACGTCAAACCGCGTATGGTCGACTACTCCAAAGACCGCGGCTTTCTGTTCTAGACTTGCTTTTCTTTCGTCATCAGAACGTACTACGCGTCGCGCATCCCGAACAGCAACCTGCTGATGGTCGTGGCCGACGCGAGCGGCCCGTGCTCGATCGACAACCTCGTGTGCATTTCTCCTTACCCGCGTTCGGAACTGATTCGGGAGGTTTCGGCGAATTTGTCCTGCTCGAACCGAAGGCAAGAAGCGATTGTGTGAAAAACTTTTTATTTTGTTACGTAAAAACTTTGTAGTGTGTTTTTTACGTAAAAACTTCGTAGTGCGCTTTTACGTGATATTTGCGTTATTGAACGGGATCGTCACTTTGTATTGCAGTCATCGTCCTCCCATTTGCGTATGCAAATCATGTGCTGTGTATTAATTTCTTCGTAGCTGTTGATTTTTCCTTGCGAACCACTTAGTGCACATCTATAGTCACATTTTCATCAAACCCTGCTTTTGGCGCAATGTCGCCAACATTCCTGCTTTTGGCGCAATGCCGCCAACTTGCACTTGACGCTAACCTTTCGCTCAGGTTCAGAAGACTTCCAAACGAACAGTGCTTCGATACCCGAAGTTTCCCGGAGGTGAGTTTTCCGTCTTATTTTTTTTTTCGTTTCGCCCACATTTTTCAATCCCGTTCCGCCATTGCTTGGGCGTTTAAGTTACCGTAGCGCGCGGGTGTCGATGGCGAAGCTTTTCCGAGCGGTTTCTAAGGCTCTTGACGACCAGTACCTTAGCTTAGGTCGTTTTGAGGTAATTGTGAGCGTTTCAACTTTTTCTTCGAAATTGTTTTGAAATCTTGCAAGTTCCGAATTTTGTCTGTGCAAGTTTTTTGAGTAAATCCTGCTGAATGTTGATTTAGCGAAAGTTGAACAGATCGTAATAATCTTCCAAATACCATGATGCCTGCTAAGCCATCAGCAGCATTTCGAAAACGAACTTTTCTATGTGAAAACGCTGATCTATGCTTTATCTCTGCGAACGTGCAAATGCAGTTCGAGTCCCGGGGGCCTGAAGCGCGCGGCATCAAAGCGCCCAAACCCCCCAAGCCTTTGCCGCGCCCGAGTCCACAACTGGGAAATACCCAACAGTGCGAGTAGCTGTTTGTTTCGCGGCTGGTGTTGCTGCTGCTTTTTGGTTTATGATGTCACAGAGCTTCTTGTCCGCAACGTTTCCGAAGCGACCGCGCTCGCGAACCTTCTAGAAATAGTTGTCCGCGCGCGAATTTGAGTGTTTGTAACGAAAAGGTCCACGGGCGGAGCCTGCTACGCTTCGTCGAGAACCAATCAGAGGCGCGAAGAGGATTATCGCCGACGTTTCACGCCGCAATCGCAGTCTTTCGCGCTGTTTTGCAGGAGTTGGACAAAGGTTGCGGCGCTGCGCAGCTGCATCTATCGCCATGCGCCATTTTGTTCTGTCTAGTCGCGTTCTTCCTGCCTCGATTATCGAGGTAGCGCCGGTTGTGGAGCGACTTGGTCGAATGCGGCTGATGAGCGTGCGCGGATAAGGTGCGGATGGCCAGACTCAGCGCATTTCGCGGGGAGTGCACTGAGTGAAAAAGAAGGGCGGCTGTTCACCGAAATGCTATTTGCTCCTTCTGAAAATACGAACTCGTTTTTCTTCCATCGCCGGTTGAACATCTTGAAGCCTGCGCAGCGAATTAGACTTTTGGAGAAGCAGAGAAGCTGTTTTGCAACACTATCTTTCACGTCGCCTGTCACAGTTCTATCACCTTTTCGCGAAGCGTGCGATTTTAACCTTGTTGCTTGTTTTGCCTTCAAAAGTGCTGTTCTCGACATGCGGGAAAGTGTCGCGTATCTTACTCGGAAAACCGACAGATTTCCTCGAACGAATGTAAAAAAATGTCGAGGTTTTTCCAGTTTTGTGGAAGAATCTGCAGTGCAGCTTTTTTCAGGAAGGCATTTTGTTGCTGACACTTGCCGTAAGTTGTAGCGGGAAAGTGTTCGAAATCCGTTCACCATTGCGTCATCCTGCTGTTGCAACCGCCAATCGTTCTGTTTTCTCATGCGAGAGCATCTGTGATTTTGTGCAAAGAAATAACACTGCAATATAAGTGGCAGTTACCGTTTTAGCCGCAGTAAAACCAGTGTTGAAACATCGGTACACACGTAGCAGTTTGCTTGATTCTTAGTTTATCGCCCAGTCTTTCCACGTCTGCCCTGTTTGTGTTATCCTCGCGCGTGTCGCAGCGAATCAGTGTCTCCGTTGATTTATCTTCCTGTCGCTTTCTTTGCACTACACTAGTATGGACACTCGCTAAACAAGTTTGCTTGTGCGCGATCGTTTGCTACAACCTTTTCAGATTTTATCCCTGTTGCAGTTCTGTCAGTGTCTTAATATTTTCGAAATTCTATTCTTCCGTTGCAAAAACTCACACGGTCAGAGTTCCTTCCCCCCCACGGGCTAGAGTGGTCCGCGCGACTTGCAATAAATTTTTATGCCGAGTTTTTGCGAAAACGCATCAGAAAATTTCGATTTCCGTACAAAAGCAACTCCGCAAAGTGTTGAAACGGCGTTTCTGAAAAAGCAAACAACTGAAAAGTTCTCAGCTTCTCGCGACACCGTTGAAGAACTTCGGTCGCTTTCGCGCACTAGTACCGTCGCAAGACGTTTGTGAAGGGCCCAGTAGTTTTTTTTCGTAACATATCTCTTTGCAGATCGTGAACTTTTTCTCTCTCTGTGTGTTGTTTGTGCCATCTATATTTCAACTTCCACAAACCGTTTAAAACTACTAAAAATTAGTGGTTGGCATTTGACCCGCCAATTGAAAATCCGTTTTACAGAGCAATTTAAGAGACTGCGCAGAATTTCGACAAACCTAAATGTTGGCGATGCTCCGACAACTGAAAATCTGACCCCCAGCCAGCATCAGACAAAGCATGTGTCTGTTGCTCACAGTCGAGTACGTCGAAAAACGGCCGAACATTTTTTGCGCCATCCAAGTGAAACCACGTCTATCCGGACGCCATCCTGTCGTGTTAACTCATAAGGAACACTTTACACAACAACTCAACGTCTGTTCAAGTTTGGTCGGGAATGATCAGCTTTCAGGGTTACTTCGATGATTTCTTGACAACACAACTGTGAAGCGCTGGGGTAGAAGTTGGGCGCTCTGCTCACCCAACTTACCCGCCCCAAATGTTTTTTTCGGCGAGCATTCGGCCGCGGTAACCGGATCCTCAGATCGAGCAGTGTTCGCCGTCCATTCGCTCCAGCGGTTTGCATGCCGTCGCGCTCTTTTGCTGTGATAAGCCTTCGCGCCTCGCACTTATGCTACTGTCTCTGCCCGAGCGCCCCTCTGGCCCGAACTCACCGCTTGCCTCTGATTGCTGCGATTTTGCTGACATGAAGTTGCCCCTCAAGAGACACGACGCAGTCGAGTGCTCCCCCTTATTTCCGAATCGTGTTACCACTCCCCGTCCCTACCTGACTCGCGCCGTTTTGCTGACTGTGTTGTTAAACCGAAATGTTTGTAGTCCGGGGTTCCCACGCAGTATTGAAAAATTATTGAATTGTGAAATTGGTTTTCAAGACCTTGAAAAAGTATCGAATTTGGCCAAAATGTTCCCGAGGCATTGAAAAAGTATGGAAATTCCAAATTCAGCTATTTTTTATTCATTATTTTGTCATCTGCCGCTGATGACAGTTTCGCAAAGTTTTTTCATTGTGGTCCTTGAATAAAATTTTGGAAAAATGAAGGTTAACTGATGGTATTTAAGTTTTTCAATTTAGTATTGAAAAGGTATGGAAAATTGTTTTTGACAATGTGTGGGGACCCTGGTAGTTCTTGGATCGCACTCGAGACCAGGAAGTTGACGGAAGGTCAACAATCGCACGCAACATCATTCGGAAATTTCGAAACAAATGTTAAGACTAAGTGAAAAGTTTCCCCTAAACCTGTTTGCTGACCCCGAAACATCAAAGGCTTGTCGCGCTGTCCAGGTTCGCCAAGTACCAAATGATCTTCCCTGTAAAACTTGCCACGTAACCCGAACTCCAAGTTTCTCCAGATCTACCTGTGGTGGCTGGCATGCCTGTAGCCCGGGTGGCATTCGGTGGCACTGGCTGCATTCGGGGGCACTGACCACCGAACTTTACTTTGCCCAGAAATATTTGTTTCAAAGATATAGCGAGAACAAAAATCCTTTCCCCCTAAATATGTACTTTGCACCCCCAAACCTTAAAACCTGTCTACAAGCCCTGGTAGCTGGGATGCCACACACGCAGCATCCGCCATGAGCTGATCGCAAACCACGTGACTGAAGCCGCGAAACTTCAACACGCGACGTTCGCATACGTGCGCTTACCTTGCTTGCTGTTCATTTGCACTTGCGTTTTGTGCTGGGAATCGCTCGATCTCTGTGTTTGCGCTTGCGACTGATTAAAACAAGAGAGTGCAGTGTGCCAGTGACAAGGTCAAAGGTCAATCGCTCCTTCCATTGCTTTATGTGCAAGACACTTTCAAGTACGGCGTAACACTCGTCACAAAATCGCAAATCGGCAAACATAAAATAAAAGTCATCTATGCAAAGCTTTCGGAAAGGTTGCAAACACTCTTAAAACCACTGATACGAAATGGGTTAGTTGATCACAGCAACTGTTATTAGAAAACAATCTGGAGCTGCAGGACCACCCACAGCTCTTTTACTCAGATCCTGCAAGCTAGGCTCCAGATAACTACTGCACAGCAAACCAAACACTGTATAGAGCGTCTACGTCGCAAAAAAAGAAATAAATTCCACTGCAATCCCCGAAGAAACTGAAGGCTGGGTCGAGCCTGAACAATAATGTGCACATTGACGAGAGATTGTAATAGGAATACTGGGGTTGTTCAAAATAAGTTTTCGAAGCGACATGCATTTAAAAATCGTATACCATTTCATTTTGTGTGATTTAAGTATTTTTGTGCGTGTGTGAAAATTGCCTTTGCAGCAATGGAACTGTTGATTTCGTTTGAATGCGAAACGCAAGATGGACGTTGCCCCAAGATTATCGATCCGTTTCATCATCAGATAAGCACATATGTTCATAATAGTCTCCGACCCAACCCAGCCAGACGAACCACACGCGGGGTCAACACTACATGGTTGCTTAGCTACGGCGTTGCGATGAAGACAAAGTTAACGCATTTACATGAAGGTATGGAGGCTGCCTCGGCGAAAGTGACACAAATGAGCTCGACATGGGAGACGATAGCACTTTGTCAGTGGCAACGTGACAAATAGAGCAGTGACGTGGACGAAGGTGACGACAGCGGTGAAAGACGTCATTTCCGGTGCGATGACGAAAGATGACTTTTTGATGAGAATGGCGATGAGCTTCCCACGCGTGCGGTTCAAATCACAGTGCACGCGAGACTGACGAAAAACAAGAAGATCGCTGATTACAGCCCCCCACCCCCCTTATAGCAAAGTGATCCTTGACCCTCTGTGTGCAGTTAGTCATCCAAGGCGCAAAGGAGGGCAGTACCCCGTTTGATCCAATGCGACTCGGGTCGATCCGAGGGAAGTCGGATGGCGAGCACGTAGTTGGTTGAATGGCCTGTTGTGGACAGCGTTCCTTTTCTTTCGCTCGTCTTGTAGACAGGGCAGTTGTAATCTTTTCCTGCGTTGAGATAAAAACGCTGCAGTGTCAGCACTTGATGCAGCGCAGCGAAAATTAAGCCAAAGTTGTTTTTCGAAGGACGAAGTAAGAAGACAGTTCAACCTCTCAGCGGTTGAACCACAACCGTCGCCAGAAAGTCTTCAATAAGGGGGCTTCACGTTTGTGCAGAGGGGCTTGTCATGCTAAAATTTGGCAAAACCTCCACTGATTCATAGTATTTCGTATTTTAATTTGGGAGGCTTGGAGTTTGTTTCGGGGGTCAAAGCCCCCCGTGGCGACAGGATCCAAGCTGCCTGCACCGATATTTGGTGCAAATGATTGACGTGAAAAAGAGATGATGCGGTTGTAGTTGATGCCACGCTGGAGTTGAGTTTGGGATAAATGAAAAACTCTTTTTGATTGTGGTTTTAGCGACGGCGATTGGTAGCAGGCAGAAGCCTGAAATTTGCTTCTTGCCGGGCCGGTTGAGGTGAACGCCCTTGCCCAATGAACGCTACGACGATTCAATCACGTCGTCGACCTCCCAACCTTCCTACTGAGAAGCGAACACTCTACCACTGAGCCAATAACCTCCCAAAAAACTCTTGCCTTGTTTACCACCAGGTTGGCAAAGCGACTGTTGGTGAAAATCTTTCATCCGGCCACTGACTCCGTCAGATTTGTTGAGCAACAACAATTGGTGACGTCTTGTGAGACGATTCGGATGAACCCAGCTATTTTGAACTTTCGCCCAGATATTTAGAGCTTATTTCAGTCGCTACGTTGGCGAAATAAGAAAGGATGTATTTTTACCTGTCTTGATATT
>Ga0210059_1007525_pt1 | contig 17290 bp, 11 predicted proteins | sample Ectturendosymbi2_FD_188042 | JGI IMG/M metagenome (GOLD analysis project Ga0210059, IMG submission 188042) | Ecteinascidia turbinata endosymbiont from Florida, USA - Sample 2 (SPAdes) (version 2) | ecosystem: Host-associated > Tunicates > Ascidians > Unclassified | place: Key West, Florida...
GTCCCATGCTCTCTGAACTTCGTAACCCAACTAACAATCGTTGATTTTGGTGGAAAGTTGCGACAATGGAAACGTTTTCGAAACTGAATCTGTACACTCTGGTATGATTTTGTTGCAAAATAGGTCTCCAGGGAGAATATCTTCTGCTGATTTGTCCAAGACATTTTTGGGGCAACTATAGCTGCAAACGATCATCCATAGATTCACCTATCACGTCCTGCAACAGAAAAGACATTCGTTAAAAATGGGTTTTTTATCGAACAAAATATGGGTACGCATCTTTTTGGGTCACCCTGTATGACAGATTGCAGAGTATCCTCGTTGGCCATGTTGTCAATCGAAGCTTCATGTGTGCGCTGTCTAGATATGGATGATGTCAATGACATCATGTCATAAAGGCTTTTTCATGCCAAAAGACTCGCTCCAAGCCGTTTTGATATTACTATAATGTGACATTGTTTATGATACTTTCATGTTGGTTGTTATGTCATATTTTCATGTGTGCTACTGTGCCACTATACAGTGATTTCCGATTTCTTTTGTTTTGCTGTATGACCACCGTCCGCCAGTTGAGTAGACCTGCGATAGATGCATTACAGCGACAATAAATCATGACGAATAATAATGCTAATGCAGCAACGCTTTAGAAATATTTTTTTAGAAATCACCATTAGAAGGGCCCTGTACGCATTTTGGGGGGGAAGAGTTGGGCTGCTACGGCTCTGTTCGTACCTATTTGTAATTGTTTAACGTGTAACTCCATATTTAGATAAAATCGTTTGGCATTATTTGCTTAGTAATTGCTAAATGAATGTGGTTTCATCACTAGTGCGGGGAGATCAATGAACTGCTCAAAAAATTCCGTTTTGGACTTACTACATTTGTTTTGTTGTTTACTCAGGCAGTGCCCAGAACCTATCCCATGCCCCATTATTAAGTCTAGCATTTGGTGCTTAGAAAAAAAGTGGATTTAATTTAGGAGTTCATTACCGAGATGCAGGTGTGGTTGGTCTTACAACAAATCATAAGCCTACCTTACCCAATCACAAGTCATTGATGGGTAAATCGAAATTGATGGGTGTCAATTTTAGATAAATAAGATCATGAAAACGTGAAACTCAGCTTTGAAGACATTTGCCCAATTGAGGCTCATCACATCACCCGACAATTGTTTTCGGTTTTTGTGGAATAACGTACTGTGAATGAGTTTTCGAGAACTAATTCTTGGCCCCCTTCAGCTAAGTTTACCCCCCTGGCTCAAACATCTAGTTACGCCACTGACCGTAGCATTGTTGTGTATTTACTGTTTGTGACATCATCAATGGTATCTGCGTACTCCACGCTTCGTCTGATTATTTGCATTTATCGTAACTCTGCTATCTTCTTTACAGAGGTGTAATCAGTCTTGAAGTTTTCAGACCATTGCGGAGTAGATTACAGTTTGTCTGAGTGAATAGCAAGAATTAAAACAGCTTTTTGCGTGAGGGCATCTGAGCGATATTTGCTGTCAAAGTTCGGCATTTAGCTAAATCAGGGGTGTAGTGGGTTGGGAACGCGTGGGAACAGCGTTCCCAAATCTTTTTTTTAGCACTACACCCCTGCGAAGAAGGCATTGGGGTTATATTGTTTGTGGGATTTTAGATCCCGCTGCAGTTCAAGAGTGCACAAAATTTCCTAGTTTAATAACAAATGTACTCCTGCAATTAGTGAGAGATACCATCAACGTAGTATGTCACCAGCGTTATGAAAAACGTCTTGAACACAAAAAGATAGTCCAAATGTTAATGTTCGCACTGCACAATGACATATAACATATGTCATTGCGCTGCAGAAGAAAAGTTGGAAGAGGAACTATAATTAAAATCAGTATTCGATTATCGCTTCAATTCAAACAAGCACACTCGTATGTTTTTGTTCGCAACACAAGCTTTCTGGGTATTGTGCGAATATGTTTTTTTGGTGTGCAACCTGGGTTTATTTGAAAACACTGAATGGGAGCTTATAAAGCGTGGTGCTGTTTCCTTCAATTAAAAGTTGTCAGTTTCTTTAACCTGTATACCAGGGGTGGTCAAACTGCGGCTCTTCGAACCTTTGCCTGCGGATCTTTGAGCTTTCCGAAAATTTAAATATTTGTTTTATATTTTTATTTCTATTGCAAAAAGTGTAGAAATATTGCAACATGGTACTGTAGTAGCTAGCGTACCATACAGTATTACTTTTGGAAGTCGTTCCAAAAAGAATTATGATGTCACACAAGGTAAATTGTGTGAATTATGATGTCACACAAGGTAAATTGTGTTGTATGTTGCGGCTCTTTGTTATCTGGGTTTTACCATATGCGGCTCATACATAGAGCAGGTTTGGCCACCCCTGCTGTATACTAAACACAGCAATCGAAAAGGTCTACAATTTTGACGCGTGGTGAACAGCCTAAAACATGAAAAACCAGTAAAGGAGTGTTTTGATATTCAAGCGCGAGGCCCCGGGCATTTTCCGGTTTGCCCAATGGTTAACCGGCCCTGCTTGGACTAGGGGTTTGATGTTTTTTCTTCGCAACACCAGCACGATTTCGAATCATGTGAAACGGTATAAACACTTGTTTGAAATTTTACCTTTATTAGTGGCATCAAATGTATTTTAGGGCAATATGCTTTTAGGCTCAGTATGAATCTATCAAATGATTATGAGCAGGGACGCCTGAACATGGATAGGGCAAGAGGGGCAGTAAAAAAGTTTAGGGCAATGGAAAATTATGAAAAACAAAAAAAATCGTTACCAATTATGCTTGCTACTGTTCAACAATAATGTTGACCTCAATAAATACTAAAAGAAACTATAGAAAAAGTTGTTTCAATTCGATCTTGATAAACCATAAAATTGCCTATGATGCTGTTATGAAAAAGACACCTCCGCCCTCGTCCCCATTTTGAAAGGTCAGGGGCGAAATGCTTCCGCTCTCCAGCGTCCCTGCTTACCGTTATCAGCAGTCACTGTCTCGCTGCATTAGCTGCCAAGATGTCTGCGTTCAACAGTCACATACGGCAAACGCCCAATATCGTAACTTGAAGTGAACATTAGAAGATTTGTTGTCATGTTGTTGTTACACTATAAAGACGAACAGTAAAACAATCCGGTCGCAAGTTTTACAACGTGCCTCTGCAGGCAAAGGAGCGGACATGAGTGAACTTCAAGCTCACCACTGCATGACATCAGAATAATGAATCTGGACCAGGTTCTTGTGCAGTGTGAGTGCCATCCCTGCAAATAAACTGTCATTGCAAGCAATAAATCATTTTATCGGAATTGAGCTGCTGACGTCAAGTCTTCTAGAAAATTTTGGTTCTCAGTCCCTATTTCCAGGGAGGAGAAAATGCGCGTTTCGACCACCCTGCGGACGCCCATAGTTTTGACGTATCACGCGTTCGAAACTGTTTGCTTGAGTTCAGTGTAAAAGCGCACACATAATAGTCATTCTTTTCGCATTTACATGTTCAGAAACAATGCTAAAAAAAACAAAAATTATATAAATCCATTCTGAATTTTACGTGTGGGCGAATAGCTGCATTAGATTTGTTTTAAGTCGATCTTGATAAATCATGAAGTTACGTACGATACTGTGATGTAAGGGCACCTGTGCCGTCGTTGCCCCCCTTTCCAAGGGCAGGGGGGCTGTGGCCCCGTCATGCACCCCCGTTCCGGCGTCCCTGATTATGAGATCATTTTTCGCGATACCCAGCAGAGCTACCTAAAATGGGAGTAGTGTCACAGCAAATGCCTTTCATTCATGCTTTGTTTTTGCATTGCCGCTTCAGCAATAAATAAGTTTTCCATGTAAGCCTACATGTAACTGCACAATCTTCGTCTGGAAACGTGATTGCCATTTAGGTATTCACTTGACTCCTATCGTGGGACTTGAGGTGTCACTTGTTATTGTAAGAAGAACCATTCTACTTCTAAGCAGGTCGGGAACACGTTTCAGACATTATTTTTTTTGATCTACGGACAGCCAAAGCAGTGTCAAACACTTAGCGAGTAGTATGCTTTAGGGCAGGGGTCTCCAAACTTTTTTGCCAGAGCGCCGCATAAGCTACTACACAACACTTCGAGGGCCGGACATCTTACGTATTATGATTGATGCAGGGCCCAAGGGGCGGATGCAGCCAATAAAGTTAGGGGGAGGAGATTTCAGTAATATTTGGTAATCAAGTCTCATTACAGGTTCACTACTGTAAGAGAGATGAAGTATACCTCACAACACTACTGTGACAAAACTATGGACTGCAAAATGGCCGTATATCGCGAATGCAGTTTTCCAAATTGTAAAAAATCATGGTGAATCAAGTTACTTTCGTAGGTTTTAGGGGGCACGATCGCCACAATCGCCCTCCCTGGATCCGCCCCTGGATTGATGATTGTGAGGTTAGGTTACATTCTACCAGTGGTGTAGGAGGCGGGGGTGCAAGCGCATCCTCAAAAGTTTTGATTTGTAAAAAATCCGTGAAAATCTGAGCAAAATCAATGAAAATGTTCGCAAGATCCATGAAACCTGGGCAAACTCTGAAAATGGAGTCAAAAATGGTGCCCAACGTTGCTTGATTTGAAAAAATGGCGCCCAATTTTTGGACATCTTTTCAAAAATAGGTTTTCATGACTTGTGTGGGAGAAAATATTCGCACAAAAAGTTGCCCGAAACCTTTCAAGCAAGTTTGGGGAAATTCAGGCAAAAATCTTTCACACCCCCAAAATTTGCCATGCTCCTACATCCATGTATTCTACCAAATCAACAAGTGTTTCGGAAAATTTATTGATTTTTCATTATATATTGACAAAATGTCTTTGCGGCCAAATGAAAATGGCTTAGCGGGTCGAATGGAACGGCCCACGGGCCGTAGTTTGGAAATCCTGTTTTAGGAGATATTTTTTAAATACTTTTTGCAGATATAAAATATTATTTAGAACAACATCAACCTCAGTTATGTATAGTTTGTTAAAAACGAGGCCCATGTTTTGGGACCCGCTTCAAACATTTTCTGAATTAATGATATATAAAGCGCTATTAAAGTGTGCTTAACCCCTAAAACATCGCATAGTTCGACCAATAAAAATAGCACTTTTCCTGGCTTACAGTATGTAACCACGTTTGTGTGATACCCAACGATTGCCTCAGGAAACGTTGGTTATTTGAACAAGTGCAGACCTTTTTGGCACCCCCTATGTCATTGTCACCCAAAATGCATGGTCTGGATCCGACATAATGGGTGCAACGGGGGCAATGCCCCTCAATTACAAAAAATTGCGCCAAACTTTTTTTTTTTTTCAGCCACGGTTGTATAAGACAAAGATGCTTCACCGCAAATCAACAAAATGCTTGAGCAACCTGTCGTATTTCAGCTTTTAGTCGAACCTGATCAAAGCAGCATGGTATGGTTTACCAATTGTCCATAATTAATCAAACGTTGTGTAATGTGTAAGCGTTAAGGAATTCGTATCATGACTGACCTTTACATCAGATTTAAGGTTCATGTGGAAGTTTGGCTTATGAAACATAAACTTGTATCTCAGCGCTTGTAATCACCAATCGCATGTAAAAACAAGGAACAACGCTTTTCGCAGCTGTTACGACGGTTTTGTCGCCCGAAACCCGCTATAAACGTTTCCACATGCATGGAAATACAGCAAAAGAAATCAAGCGGAACAACGCACCAAGCAACCGAGATGATGACCTGACGTATTACGCTACGTCATCACCTGAAGTCGCTAGTGAATCCAGCCTACATGAACAGTAGGAAGTGCCAACATCAGTCATAGAAAGGAAACAAGTTCGCGAAACTGCCACGTAACATAATTGCCAATCGAGTTCAATAGGACAACAGGAACTTGCCGATCGAGTTCAGTAATTCACACATGAAGGACAACCGGAAAAACCTAATCTAACTTCATAGTGCTCTTGTGTACTCGTTTTGAAATATTGCTGTATCTCGCTCAGAGGAGAATGTACAGTATTTTGGCTGGAATGCGCCTTGCTGGAAACGAATGGCTGGCACTGTCATGGTTATCAGCGGAACGGTTGTGTTACTTGCGCTGCCGCAATGTCGCGGAGTTCGTCCTCGGGTTTGAATATGTGCACAAGCGTAGCATTAATTTTGCCACCCCATCCTACAGGAAGTTTGAAATCATTCAGCTGCAATGAGAAGAGTCAGCAGCAAAATCTAACAAGTTTACTGCAAGTAGTGGTTTATTTATGCACTTTTGTGACTCAAATCACGAAGTAACACCAATGCAGCAAGGGAGAAAACAACACCAAAGAGCAGAAATAATTTAAGGTTGATGAGAATATAAAAACATCCGAACCTTCAGGTTTCGCAATTTAATGGTCGTGTTCTAACATGTTGAATCTCAAAGGGTTGGCGAAAGAACATATGGGTCAAGTTCTCAGCCAGCCCTGTTGCTAGCACAAATCATTTTTTAATCGAAGACATTTCACAAGCAGTGAAAGAAGACTAACAATATGCATCGAATCAACATCAGATAAAATAAGTAAACAAAACAACAACAAAAAGCAGTGGGAGAAAAGCATGCCCATGTACAGGATGGTTGGGTGAGCAACTGTAGAGGTAAAAGATATAAAGGAAAAGAGGGGCATTAAAACAATATTACAGAGAAGTGACAAGCGTATAAAACGAAAATCAACAGAAATTTTGGCAAAATTCCATGACGTTTTTGTATTGCGTCCCGAATGAATAAGGCGAGAGAGATTTCAAATTTTCTGGAAAATCAGAACAAATTTTGGGACCTATATACTTTAAAGAAGGCTGACCCAGAGACGTATTCATTCTGGGTAAATGATATTTTTGCAAACAAGCAGGCCTTGTTTGATATTTGTGGACTGATGCAATCTCATAAAAGTTATTATCAAAGTGATTAAGTATTTACCATTATCAAAAGAGTGCATGAATTTGGCAACTGATAATTTAAGTAAGTCTGGTATATTTAACATTTTGTGCTTAGAAGAGAGTAAAGTTGCTTTAGTGTCGCAATATTTGAGGGTTCTTACAGCTTTATTCTGCAAAAGATACGCAGTGAAGGCAATTCAGGTTATCGTGTTACATACAGAAGCAGATGCACGCCTATCACTTCTGTTGATATAGCAGCGAGTCGAGCAGAAGAACAGGCTAAACAAGTAGAGCTCTCACCGAAAGCAGGCGAGTACAACAATTTAGTCACAAAACGGCTACACTTCAGTGGTTTCCGTGGGCAATGTGAGTTTATAGAAGCTTTTCCCAGGTCCAACGATCATGCTGCCATGTAGAAAAACAGACTCGGTCACAAGCAACTTGCTTCACAAATGCACCCTAATTATCTCAAGCCACAAACCTTGACAGGAATAGAACAAAACCAAGGAAATAGAGCAAAAGATCTGAAGGCGGTGAGGAGTTTGATTGTGCAAATCTTGGGTTTGCGCTGCGTTGGAAGGCAAGAATTGCAGAAAAGATCAAAAAGTTGCTCTGACTGCACGCACACATGGTACTAAACATCCTTCGTCCCTAAGTTTGTCGTTCTTCTGAATACGTTGCTGTCATTTCTTAGCTAAGTATTACTTTGAACAAATTAACTGGAAACATCCGGTGATGTCATGGGTCCCCAAAGCAGTTTTCCCTATTTTGCCTGTTAAAGTGTTTTTCACTGCGGGTTGGTTGACGATAACTCGAAAGCAGCGGATTAAAATGAGCTATTTGACGGTGAAGGCGATTGAGGTCAACAATGCCGACCACGAGCGCTTTGCCCAAAAGTGTTTTCGCAAAATATATTTAATATTTGGAACAAGTTCGTTTTGATGTAGGACTACCGCTAGCTTTCATCATAGCTACCATATTAATCGCAATGAAGGAAGCCATAGCCTTCGTTCTGATCACACTCTATGTAGTTTTAATTGAGAAAGCGCGGTGTTCAACTGAGATATGCTATCCTATACCTCGGGCAGTCGACAATCAGCAAGGACAAGGAGAGCCCGGACGCCCAGGAAAGCGAGGCCCAGCTGGTCCACAGGGTGCTAAGGGGGAGTCGGGATCATGCGTGTGTGCGACAGAAGAATTCGAGAGTTTAAGATCTCAGCTGCAAACTGTTCAAGGTAAAATAGAGTATGCTGAGTTGAAAATGAATGGGAGGTTCGGCATGCCTTAATTCATTTTGTCTAGATTCTAAAATATCATCTGTATCGATAAGGTTTGTAGAAAATTAATGCATTGACCGTTTTCTATCACAACACATGCTGTAAATAGCAAATAATAAATAAATCTGCAACAATCTCGAGCTATGATGCAGATTGAAGGCGCTGAGGAGGATTGCGCATCGTGGTTCAATGTGCAAAAACCACAAGTCTTGTTTGTGTTAATTAGTCGTGATTTCTTTGACAGATCAAGTGAGAAGACTCAAGGAGCAACACGCCCACGTCGATCTGGGTGAGTGTCGTTGTTTGACGATGATTGAGACGTAGCCGTGAAAAGCTTCGCAGACAAAAAATTGGTATTCATTGCACTCCCGGTACAAACCCTTGTGGCACGCCGCAGCTACAAATATTAACTACTGCAACGTTTCTTAGGCTTCAGCCCTGCCACGCACAGTATGGAATGCCAAGAAACACTGTTTTCTGCACCACGTAGGCAATTCAATGTCCAGCATGTTGTGCAGAACACCCCACCATGCAAAAACATTTTACTGGAACTGTATCTCTTGGCCCTCTGAAAATCAGTATGTAGATGGATAGATTTATTTGGCAGTACTGAATCAATTGCGCTAGATGTACTCTCTGAAACAGCAAAAACGCCAGGGCTCCGAAAAAACACAGAGGTTATCTAGTCAGGTGCCCATAAATTAGGTGAGGTCGATAAAGGTTTCCATGATGAAGCTTGTGCCGACAGCAAGACATGCTGCCGCAGTCCGATGTATGGCTTGTGGGAAGAATGGCCGAATTATGAAGAGGTTACTCTTGTCGGGCACAAATGGCCATGACGTTTAATTCTCATGGACCGTATGGTTCCAGACGAAGAGGAAAAGAAAGACCCGACAAAAAAGATATCCTCTTCGGGTTGTCATAACCCTTTTGTTCAAAGCAACAAAAACCAGGGGTGTTCGAATAAGCAAATATGGCGTTGCAACGTGTTGTTAATGGTGAAATTCACGCAGTTCTTGATAAAACAACGTTGATTATTGCTGCTCAAGGGATCTAAAACATTGATCCAGGTTTATGTAGCCTACATTTGTGAATCTACTTAAATCGTTTCGAACCTCTGAATGACGTCTACATCTGCTATGCTTTCCTTTCTGATCTGTAAACATCAGCAAACTCAATATTGAAGTCTACTTGCGCAAGAAATTTTTCTATCTTTTACACTAACAAAGATCTGAAATCCCGTGCAGCATCTACGCGAGGCAACGTATCGTCTACAAGCAGCCATACAAACACTGTTTGAAAACAGCTTGACTGTTTTCGCAGATGCGCATTGCTTTGCTGGGCTGAAAAATGGTGACATTCGCGACACAAACATCACAGCGTCGTCAGTCTGGGACAACAACCATGCTGGACATCGACCTGGTTTCGCTAGACTCGATCTCAGGGCTGAATACACCCATTCGGCAGGGGCTTGGATATCTGGTAGACGTAAGTTACTTACATCTGAACCTACTGCAAACCAAATTTAGTCTATCACGCGCTGCCAACATTTAGTAATGCGACGTAGAATGTAAAAGTTACGGAAAATTCTAAATTTTAAGCGAAACCCTTCAAGGTTGTTGTATAAAGTCTACAGTGAATGTAAAGCTGCTGCAACTGTTTCGGCACTCTTCAACAAATGTTTAGGTTTTGTTTACATCATTGCGTCCAATTTACTTCCAGGGGTGGCAGGGGAGTGGATCCAAGTGGACTTCGGCAGGCCCCAACATCTTACTGGGGTCATAACGCAAGGCAGAGGCGCAGGAACTGCATTTGGAGAATGGGTCACTAGTTTCAGAATAGCTTTCAGTGATGATGGAACAACATTTCGCAACATTAAAAACACCCGTGGTGCTGACCAAGTAAGAAACAGTTACCGCACAGCAATGCAATACTCAATTTTACTCACATAAACTCAATCTATTTCTTGTAAGTACACACAATTTTCTGCTTTGTTATACCAGAGGTCAAACTAACAAGGAAGAAAGTGTTTGAAAAAGAAAGACCCAATTAGCAAAGCCTTACCGTACTTTGTGACGCTGCTAATATAAAAAAAATTCGAAAACAGAAAACAAATGTATCAACACACTTGAAATCTTGATCCGACTCAAATTGCGCCCTCCTGTGTTCGTATGCATTTTGGAGTCAAATCTAAGAGACTGAGACGCGTAAAGTAAAACGTGAAACGTAAGCTATTTTGTCAAATGAAGATTAATGTTAAATTTTCCACGGCTTTAATTTGCGACCCATCAAAGGTTTAAAGTGAGTTGACTTCTGTCAACCACGGATTCCTGAGTTTGTTCCCTTTGTTTCCCGCTTCAAGCGTTTTTTATGATCTTTGTTACTTTGAATAGTGCTCGTGTTTCTGCGAGAGCGTGGCTTTTTTGCGATGCTTGAGCTTTTGGTGCTAGATCCGTGGTGAATCAAGAACAGCGAAAGTCGCGGTCAAAGAAAGTCCACACAAAAACGGAAAGGCTAGGTGATTTTTACTTTTAAACCAAAACACTTTGGTAAAAACTGTGATAAAAATTTTCAAAAACGATTGACAAAAATTTATCAGAAGAACATATCTGAATTTTTGAATCAAGAATTTTGAAGTCTTGAAAACAACTGGAGGCTTCATGACGTCGCTCTGGCTTTTGTGGGAAATCCCCCAATGGTTTGAAGTTGTCAGTTGACCTCAAGAAGCCATGAAGTAGTAGCAGAAATTTGTTGGCACAAAATTGATTTTCTGTTTTTGTGACAGCCAGCTGGACAAATTCGTGGGAATTTCCATTGATTTTGAAAAGAATGTGAAATTGGTTTTGTGTATTTGTCAGATGCAAAATTAATCACGGAAAGTTTTGGGGTACGCTTGTGCAAAAACAAACAAGTCACAAATTTGCTTTGATTTTGGGAAGAATTGGAAATTGACTGTGTGTCTTTGTCAGACGCAAATGTAAATCAAAAGTAGTTTGTGTGAACAAGAAAAAATCAAGGCAAATTTGGCTCAAAATTGATTTTCTGCGTTTTCTCCAAAACGCGGAAATTCCCGCGAATTTGTTCATCTGGCTATTTCAAAGATTTGGAAATAAAATACGTGCCTAAACCAACAAATATCTACTACTTACCGAATCTGCCATCTCTAAGAGCAGGGTTGCGGAGTCGCAAAGAGTCAGAGGCTTTTGGGTGGAGTTGAAATCGGATTCCTAAATACACAAGGAGCCGTAGTCGGATTTTTCAGCCGACTCCGACTCCGGAAGTCCAATTGATACAGTTTTTACATCGCATTCCAAAATTGGGAATCCTACCTCGTGGCTGTTGAAATGGTACAAATTCTTTTCAAACTTTTATTGTATCAGAGAAGACTTGCTGTGCAGCACGATTTCCGTTGATTGCTAGTTGCTACAAAATTGTTGATAGACAAACTTCATTCACGTTTTGTCGAGGAGTCGGGAGTCGGTGTCGGAAATTTTTGAATGGTTGGAACATTTTGGACGCTAGGAGTCGGAGTTGCAGTCGAAGTCGGTCATTTTCCCCCCGACTCCGCAACCTGTTTAAGAGGGACACAGGATCCTACTGGCAACCTATTATTGGGATGATTCCTTCGGTTTAGGAAACACTTTAGCTGCACAGCAAACGTGACGGTGCCGTGATAAAATTGAGTCGTTATTTCAGTTCTTTATCACTTGCAACTCCTGGCATGACTCTCACTACGAAGGCTATTCCAACCTGATTTTGCAAAAAACGAGGTAGGCTTCTGTTCATAAAAGTCTGTCGCAACATTTTGCTCTACTATTGGTTCCAGGTATTTCAAGGTAACTTCGATCGGAATACGTACAAGATCAACATGTTCCCTCAACCAATCACAGCTCGTTACGTTCGTCTCGTGGCACTCACATGGTATAACAACATCAGTGTGAGGATGGAGTATCTGATCTGCTGATCAAGTAAAGTGCAACGAAGTCACAGGAGCCACAACAATTGAGCTGACAATAAATTCGCGCTATCATTGAAAAATGTAAATAATTTCTACGTTTTACCCGCGTCACTTGACAAGTTGTGGGCGTTTTCAAAATTGTTTGTAGGACACCAGCCTGATGTTTTAGGCATATATTCGTGGATTGCGAAAAATTTCCAAAAGATCTCGTATTTTTTGTCGCCAGATACGGAGTCTTCGTTGAAGTTAAAGAAAGAAAAATATTTGTGTATACCCGCAAAAGATTCTTTGTCTTAACAACAAGTCTTGAACACATAATTTTCAAGTTCTTTCGCCAGATTCGTGAAATCCAGTCTTATGGAAAAGTTTGCTGTACGCATTTTTTAAATTCAGCTTACATGAAAACAAAAATTAAAAAGTGCATTTTCAAATTTCAATTCACGAACAAGACAGACCTCGTCCTTGAAAGCAACCGTACAGCAGTTCTGCGTCATAAAATAGGTTTTTCTTTATTGCAGATAGTCAGAGCAAACTGAACATCTCGCTTGATTTAATGCATAAACGATTTACGATGTTCCTTTATGAAACGCCGTCCACTGTTTTGGAAAATAATAACGGAACAGCGTCACGCTTCAGTTGGACCCCAACAAATATTTAGCTTCGTCATTGAGCCACGCAAACCACTCACACAAAAAGGAATAACTGGAATGAGGTTTTTGACTGGATAAGTTTAGGGTTTTTTTGCGATCCTTGTTGCGGATTTGTTGTAGTATATAGTGTTTACTAACATTTTCCTGTGCTATCTCGTGTCAAAAAAGTCTTCATTTGTTATATCCAAAGTTGTCTGGGACACTCGTTGGGTATCACACCAAAGTGGTTACCTTTTGTAGGCCAAGAAAGTGGCTCTTTTTGTTGGTCGAACCATGCGATCTTTCAGGAAATCACCACAGTTTGAAAGCGCTTTACATCATTGATTCAGAAAATGTTTGAAGCGATTCCCAAAAGGTGGGCCTAATTTTTCACAAGCTGCACATATCTGAGAACACTGTTGGTGTCCCAAACAATCTCTTATATCTACAAAATATATTTCAAAGATGTATTCTGAAGCGTGTTTCCCGCTAGTCTTTGACACTGTTTTGCTATCCGTAAATCAGAAAAAGCAATGTCTGAAACGTATTCCTGGCGTGGTTAGAAGTAGAATGGTTCTTTTACACTTGGAAGTGACAACTCAAGGCCAGAGGAAGCTTGTGCAGTCACATCTACATGGAAAACATTTATTGCTGAAGCGAGAATAAAAAAAAAATGAATGAAAGGCATTTCCTATGACATTACTTCCATTTTAGATAGCTCTGCTGGCTATCGTGAAAAATTAGCTATCGTGAAAAAATTGAATTTCGACATTGACTGCTGCCACGAGTCCAGGTTATCAAAAAATTGTTGTGACACTATTAACAGAAGCGGAAACAGCTGCGCCCCAAATTCACAATCAGATTGCAATAAATACAATAGATCCCGCTTATAAATCCACCTCCGTACCCTCCGCGTTTTTGGACTTAATAAGCGGCGGATTTCACAACTGGCGCCGCAAAAATTAGAGTTAAATAAACAGAAAATACAGTACTTTCATCTACAGCGCGAAAAAATTGTTGCATTGTTGTTTGTTTTGACCGAAATGTCTCTGTAAGGTGACCATCTACTTTGTTTTGTATTGAATACAAAAGGTCTATTTCTTTGAACCATGTTTGGTCAAGACCGTAGTGGCCGAATGTCGCAGGCACACTACGTTAAACTCGTGTTCTCTACGCATGCTTTACGAGTGCAGTTCGGCGACCAAAAATGAGAAAATGGAATGGATACTGGACTTGTAAAGCGGCATTAGGATGTACAAACCGGCGTTTTTTCGATGCTAAAATTCCGTCCCAACTCGATTGCTTACCAAGCGGCGAATTTATTATCAGTGGATTTAATAAACGAGATCTACTTGTTCCAAAGTTAAGCTCTTGTCTCCCCGAAATGTCATTTTCCGATTCATTTATTGTATGTTACTACGAAACCCCCAACGGTGTTCCCTCTAAGAAAATTTTACACTGAGCAAATGTTTGTTTTAGTGAGTATGCAACTGCGCAACCATACAGATGCACAACCAATAAAGCTTTTCAAGCGGCGAAAATGCTATAAAATGCGATATATATACGATATTGAAGTTATGCGCGAGAAAGAGATTTCACTGCGCAAATGGTCTGGTGGTACAGCGCAGTTTCGCACCTTGGAGGAAACTCTTCCCCCCAAACAAGCTTATAGCCCCATGCAATGCTGTTGACCTGGCGATGGATCTGCTTCTATCCAGGCCAGCAAACAGGTGAGAATCAACATATAACCATTTTAAAACGACGAATCTTCGTCAACAACACTGTCACCAGCAAAAAGGCAAAATTTACTCCAGAAGGTTTCTTTTCTGCTCAAATTTATGTGATGTCAGTGGAATGATCTTACCTAACCTATAGGTTGTTGGTTTTGCAGGTTTTGTTAGCCATGCCAAATCTGTCTGCTTGCGGCCGGCGTGAGCTATACGGGTGTACAAATGCAACAAAAAATCAAAACCACAGCTATCAGTTACTGTTGCCAGGCGCGTAGCCAGGTGGGAGCGAAAGGTGCCGTCGTCCCCCCAAAATTTGGACTGCAAATGTTGAACCGTTGGCAAAAATTGACATGACCGCGTAAAGCCAATTATCCAATCCACCAAGCAACAGACAAATGTTTTTTTGCCAACGTCTGTGGTTTGTTGAGGCGCGCCGTATTACCACGAAGTAATTCAAGGCTACGCTGCATTTCCCCCTTGACGGAGTGAGGTATTGCACAGTTGCATTGTTATGTCATAATTCCTTGAGCTAATGGAGCACATTCAATGCATTTTTGCCAGATAGCGGCAAGGTATTTGTTAGCGTACATCTATAGCTTTTTACACGCTGTATTATGTTTCAATCAGGGGCATTAGTTCCGTCAAGATTTTTATGTTGCAAAACTTCGATGCAGACATACTGCGGTCTCACGGACTGCACTGGTAAAAGTTCTGAATTGATTTTTCGCTTTGGATGCTGCTAAAATCTTGCGTCAGCCAAGAGTGTTTCGCATTGTATTCCTATTTTCACCACTGCCTTTCGTTTCAAGGCTGCCATCAGGCATTTAGAAAATAAACTTGGGTAAGGCCAGGGCCGGGAAGTTCTCACGCTGGAAAGAAATAACAGAACAGTGGTATAATTACGATAGAACAGCATTGTTGATACTATTCGATAATAGAGGCTGATTAAATGCCTGGCACGTAAATCCTGAATATCAAGGAAGAGTAAAGCATTGTTTAGTTTAGAATACTTTTTAATCTCAGTTTCTTCTTCATTACGCATCAAAAAGGGGCGCATTTATGTCAAAGGGGTGCCATTCAACGGGGCGTCACAAACATTCGGGGGACAAGCAGTTGCGCCCAAACTTCCACCCCCTTGATCCGCCAATGCAAAGAAGAGAGGAGATTCATGTTGTTGCAAAATTGTTGATAACTACTTCTGAAGCTTTTTTGCCAAGAACAATTGTTACAAACGCCTCTAGCCAGCGGCGTATCTAGAGGTTTGGGCCAGGGGGAGCAAAACTTAGCTGAAGGGAGCCATTGGCCACTGTAGAGGGGGCCACCAGCCAACACTCAGAAAAAGCTAAGAAGTGATAGTGAACCCGGATGTCGTGGATGTCTGAACTGGTTGAAAAAAAACGACCCCCTCCAAAAAAGCAAAAACACAGCAACCAACTGAAAACCAAAAGAATAATAAATATCAAAATTTCAGCTAAAGGGGTCCCAGTTTTTACATTTAGCTTGCCAGGGGGCGGCTTGCCCCCTTCCCCCGCGTCAGTTACGCCACTGCCTCAAGCTTAAGATAAATCGTGGTAAAGTTTTGAATTTAATTTCTAAGTACAATCAAGTGAATTGTATGAAATATTGCGTTTGACTGCATAACATACCTGAGCTATTTCTGAAGCAAGAACATCATCCGCATCCTTAGCATTTACCACAAATTTATCCAAAAGAGAACTAAAAGCAATAAAAGTAATAGCTCTTGATTTACTGTTGTGGTCATCTGAATTCGTATGCTGCTTTTCTACAACATCCATGTTCTAATTTTAAAGAAGTCTCAGCCTCGTTAAGTGCTATACGCGCACTTGCAGGCCCGTCGACACGGTGGGGATTTGGCGGGCTTCGCTCCCCCAAAACCAAGCTCCAAGCACCCCCAAATTGAAGCATGAAACACTACAAATCAGTGGGATGTTATAATTTTCAGACTGTCAAGCCCCTCTGCCTCTGCAGAAGCCCCCGTATTGAAGACTTTCTGGCGACGGCTCTGCATACTAGTCTAGGTATGTATGGCACACTCCTCGACTGAACCTTTGAAATACTCCTCGTTGCATCTAATTTGCCACGGAATCTAACTGAGTAACCTCTACCCAAATCATCACAAAATGTCAGCTGTCCATTTGCCCGCTACCGGACAACATCTAAATCCACGCCTTGCAATCCAGTGCTTAAGTGCTGTAGTCCGACATCAACCAGTAGATGTCTCTAGAGACAAACAACATCTAATGTGCGTCGCGAAGCCATGACACATGAGAGTGAAACTAAACAAAACTTCAAACGTTGCAAATTTTTTTTGACGGAATTTTGCTGCCTGAGCTTACACAGAGTTAACATAATTAATAGAAAATTTTGAAACTAAAAGACATACTATTTTCGTTTATCAATGTCAGAAAAGACAAGTACAAAAGAGAAAATGAAAGGACTGTCCTCTGTGATAAAGGACGGTTGGCACCCCTACCGCATCATATACCTTGGACCGAGTTTACGCCAGGGTCCAGGAAAACGTTTCTGAGACTTCTGTGACATGCATCGCAAAGAAACTCGCGCAAAACGGCAGAAATGACCTCTGTGCAAAACATTCGTCGCACATGAACTTCGTGTGTTGTAGAGTTTTTCAGCTTCTTGTTACGTAGATTCTACGGTAAAGGCGATCGGGAAAAAGCACGTTTTTCAAGTCGAGCTGGTGTGAGTGTTCGATTTTGTTCCTGTAATAGTTTCAAAAACATTTTTTACATCTACCCCCCAAAAGAAATCTGTACAGCAGAGA
>Ga0210059_1007527_pt1 | contig 17290 bp, 11 predicted proteins | sample Ectturendosymbi2_FD_188042 | JGI IMG/M metagenome (GOLD analysis project Ga0210059, IMG submission 188042) | Ecteinascidia turbinata endosymbiont from Florida, USA - Sample 2 (SPAdes) (version 2) | ecosystem: Host-associated > Tunicates > Ascidians > Unclassified | place: Key West, Florida...
CCATTCGTGATTCAACGCGATGTAGTTGTTTGCGAACAGTTCGACCGTCGACATGATAGTCTGCAAACCTACATAACCGCAATCGGTTGCTGTTTCCTGTGGCGCATTCGAACGCCCAACGCTTTTGTTCGTCGTCATTCTAATTCCGACTCTACATCGAACCGTTACGTTACGTGTTTCTGACTTTACGCCCAAGTGTATTGGCGTTTTTGTTGTATATCTGAATATAATCGAAGGAAGCAGCCAACTTAGAGTACTACTGGAGAGTTATTAGCGAACAAAGTGGTGAGAGTCTTTTAATTTGTCTTGCTTTGGCTTGGCAACTTCAAGACGTCAGGTTGCTTAGTTGGGAGACCGACCTGTGCTCCTGCAACAACTAGGTTGACCCATCAACTAGTAGGGACGTCTAAAATAACCAACCTACAACCCAGTCCCTACACCCTGACATTTAATATAAACCCAAGCTTGAGATCTATGATTGATTCTTGAATATATTCACCTGGTTTCTTGAATGGTTTAAAAATATTTTTGAATGGTTTAAAACAAAAGTAACCGGTTCAAACTTGTTGTTTTTTTGTACGAAAAAAAGATAAGCAACAGGTGAATGTAACGCAGGGACAACGTGAATAAAAGACACAAATTGTATGAGATTGCGTTGTCTTCATCACGCAAGGTGCAGTACAAACTATTGATGGAAGATGCGCGATAAGGTTAAAGCAGAACGTCAGATCAACGGCAACATTTTTTGCCAACGGGTTTTTGTTAAGTGACAAGGCGACAGCGCCATTTTCTGATGAACCTAACTTTCGTGCGCAGATTAACTTTGTTTCCTTGATAAGAAAAGAGCGAAGATAACACCACCCGCGTTGCAACTCCTGCTTATTGTTGCTAATGGGATTGCTCGCATTTTTCTACTAAACGGACGAGGCGCTTAAGACAACGTCCGCCACGCAACTCATAACTTGCTCTTGCTCAAGGTTGAGGTAACGCTTGTGCACATAAACAGACCCACGGATGGACACTAAGAAATTCCGCCAGCGCAATTAATATTCGCTGATAATCAGGATACAACTAGCTATTAATTTCTAGCGGCGCGCAGGAAGACCAAAACCATCGTAAACAGGAAGCAACGATCTTTTATAGCGAGCACACCGAAGCACTAAAGTGAGATTAGGGTTTTCCGGTTTCCGGTTATCCTTCATGTGTGAACTGCTGAACTCGATCAGATAAGTCTGTCGCGCGGAGGTCTCCTGAACTTGTTTCCGTTCCATGACTGATGTTAAAACGTTCATGTTTGCTGGATGCACCGTTGGCTTCGGATGATGACGTAGCGAACGTGAAGCATCTCGGTTGCTAGGCTCGTTGTTGGTTCCCTTTGATTTCTTTTGCCCTGATCTCATGCATGTGGAGACGTTTATCGTTGACGTCCGGCAATAAAAATTCGTAACACGTCGTAGAAAGCCTAATGCTACATTGTCATTACAACAAAATGAATTGCACAAAAGGTATGGCCAATACAAAGGATGAACTATGTGTGTAGAACAACGCACATCGCCACGATCATTTTTGAAGAGCAATAGCATTGTTATGAGTCTGAAAGGATAATGTGCTTGAAATTGCGTGTGATGTAGTAAAAGGAAACAAACAAGAAGTTTCCCTAACAGGCAAAAGCTTAATCAAAGAAAAAAAATTATCAGGTATTAATTTTGTGACGGGGTCAGTTGTGTAAATCAAATGGCACAAACCTCTCGACTCGATTTTTGAACTGGTTATCCCATTTGTCAACAGTTTGTATATCAAACAAACAGATGAATAAGCTCTTCTGGCGATTATATTTTATTATCAGCCAACGTTTCGCCCACCTATTCAAGTGGGCTTATTCAGGGCAATGTTTTAACCACAAAACATGTAGCTTACCAATAACAAGAAACAATGAGTAGTATGACGTACGAAGACAAAAACGCAAAGTTTGCCAACTAAGTATAATTTTAGCTTCAGAAAAAGATGCGGTTCCTGCTAGCAAACGTCGAGGCGTTGTTTATGAAATTCCTTGTGGGAGCTGTGAACACAGATACATTGGTTAAACAAAACGACGCTTGAGTGCTAGACTTAAAGAGCACCACAGAGACGCTTCACCACGAAATATTCTCAAAAACCCAGAGAAAACAGCTCTTACAAAACATGCAGTTCAAATTGGCCATGCTTTCAATTGGGATTATGTTCATGTTCTGCACCATGTAAATAACTACCATAAACGCATCTTTTTAGAATCTTTATATGTTAATTTAAAAACTGACATCGAGAATTATAAAAGTGCAAATTTCCCGGCGATTTATTACAACGTTTTAAAACATGAGTGAAGCTTATCCGATATATACCTGACTTCGAGTTTGTCTTGTTATTGACCGCCTTTGTGCCTGTAGATTTACCAACTCTCGCAACACAATTTTACACATTTGTTCGCTATTTTTCACACATTTTGTTCTCTGTTTTACGCCATAGCTTACGCTATTTAACCAGTTTTTGCCCTTTCCTATGTTCCTATGTAGGTATTGACCTGTTTTATAATGTTGTTATACTTCATCATCTCTCAACGTATATTTTTTAACACCGTGAAAAATTTTCGCTGAGTGAAGCTTATCCGTTACCGGACTTTGAGTTTGTCTTCTTATTGACCACCTTTGTGCCTATAGATTTACCAACTCTCACCACACAGTTTTACACATCATTGGTTCGTTATTTTACAATTGTTCTTTATTTTGCCATATACCTTTACGCTATTCAACCGGTTTCTTATACATTCCAATGTAGGTTTTGTCCTGTTTTGTTGTGTTATTGCGCTTCATCATTTTCCAACGTTTTGGCATTTTACACTTACACTTATTTTCTGTGACACACTGTCACCATTTTTATAACGAGTTGGCAAGCTTTGCGTTTTTGTCTTCGTACGTCATACTACTCATTGTTTCTTGTTATTGGTTTGCTACCCGTTTTGTGGTTGAAACATTGCCCTGAAGAAGCCCACTTGAAGAGGTGGCCGAAACGTTGGCTGATAACAAAATATAATCGCCAGAAGAGCTTATTCATCTGTTTGATTTGTAACCTGGTGGCAAACGCTACGAAAAAACATGAGTAGCAAAAAGAACAGTCTGTATATCTTCGAACAGAAATCTGCATCCAGTGACATGCAATATATAACTCTTTCCAAAATGTGTAGCTTTTGAATTGTCTAATTGCAACAACCCATTCAAGGTAATACTTGTATTAACAATAAATAGCGTCAATGGAACTTGAGACATAATTTGGTCCATCCTTTCCTCTTGCATCGGCAAAAAGACATTGTCTTTGTAAAAGTTCTACACCACTTACTGGATCACCAGAGGCATTTCTGCATAATAGCAAGGCCCTAATGGGTGTGGTCAAGCAAACAACTCATAGAGCTCAGTTTGTTAATGAGATTGCTCATTTCTCAGCAGCATAGTTCCCAGCCTAAGAATGCGTATTGACGGAAACGTAAAAACAACTTGGACACGCAGTAAGTTTCATCTCACTGTAAAATGGAGTTGAAACTCCGAGAATTCTAGCAAAGAAATGCTGGATGCAAAACGTGCATAAACGAAATGGCAAGGTGTGACAATTTGCCGGGTTTGTTGTGACGTGGTGTATATTCTAACTACAAAAATATTCAAAAGGGATCTACAAAGTGTTACCCTTTACAGTAATAACGAAGAAATCAATTGCAATGAAATTCAGTATCTTATGTATCATCAAATTAACGCATACTTTGCTATTTCAAAAACATGATCATAAGATCCTGGTTGAGAACGCAGATGCACATCAGAGGAGATCACTACGTTCAACGATTTTGCCGGGGGCATAGCAAGACCCGGAGTCGAAATTATGAATAAACACCAGACCGGGAACTGGAGCAGAAGTGAAATTTTCAGTTTTTGCAGGAACCAAATTATAACTTTCATTAAATTAGAACTTGCTTTTGCAGAGTAATTGTTAGCTTGATGCCATGGTTCCTCTATCTTGGTTAAATTGGACAGTGAACGAATCAGTGCTGGCTGTTGAACATGAAAGAGGGTGTCAGACTGGCGGCTCTTGCTGACGCATTGCCAGTGTTCAAATGCTCTATCACAGGAATATTTTTTTTTTGTCACGTCAGTTACTGCAATTTTCACTTCTGGGCTGTGTCTTATTTTAAACAGTATGCACAATTTTTGTTATTTTCAGACAACAGTGTTTGTACAAAAGTGTTTGTACCTACGAAATGCAACAGCAGCAGTGCCGTTTCAGCTAAGCCAGCAGACATGCAGTTTGCTTCAGGCTATTCCAAAAAATGTCATTACAATTTTGCAAATTCCCAATGAGAGATAATTTAATTTTGCGAATAAGGTGATATGAAGCAATGTTGGAACAATTACATCAAATCAATTCAATTATAATTATAATTTTCCTTTAAAATTTTCAATTAAATCACAATTACAATTACTCTGTGCTAAGGATCTCAAGTTACAGTTATTCTTAAACTTGAAATGACTTACAAATAGAAATTACAAATATATTTTGATATATCAAAAAGGTGAAAGCAATGCATAGAGGTATGGTGGATTTTTCATAGCTTAATGGTGGGTTTCACCTCAGATATCTCTCGCAGTTTGAAAGTTTTTGCATTTACATTAAAAAGCAACCAATTGAAGAGTACATATAAAAATAACAAAAAAAAATGTCTGACTAGTGATAGCACAATACAACACTAAAGTTACAGAAGACTTGAAAGGCTTCAGCCATAGAGATGCCATTCTCTGAAGCAACTTTCGTTTGTTTTCACTGTTAATTTGAAATTTTATATAACATTGTCATAAGGCTTGGTGACGTTACAAGCTGCAAGCTTTTCTAAAAATGAGTCTGTTTCCAGGGCAAAGATGCGAACCTTCCATTCTGTATCAGTGAAGTGAAACGTGATGCCCTAGAACAGACTTGCACAACATGCAGCCCTCTTGAGCTTTTCTTGCGGTTGCCCGAGTGCTTTCTCAATTGTAGAAAATGCTGCAAAAATCCAACTTGGGATAATTGTCGTACCAGAATTTCTTCAAACCTACAATGAAATCTCTACCACGAAAGTAAGTCGACTTTTGCGGCCCGCGCCAAAGTTACATTGATCAATTTGCCCTGTCGAGCTGAGTTGTGCAGGCCTTCCCTACAAACTTGCCATAATTCGATTTGTCCAGAGATCTGTTGTTCGCAAGAACCTTCCTTTTGTGGAATAACTGTTAGTAGAATATCTACTTGTAGAACTAATTGAATCTAATTTACAAAGTGTCTGGGTGTTTTGACTGTCAACAATACTTAGTGGCAACTGGTCACGTGCAACTAATTTTAGTGTAGCTTGAAAAAAGTAAAAAAAAGACATTGTGTGCATTGCATGCAGCACATAAGAACACAACACATCGCTGTCTTCTCGTAACCTAGCGTACAGCCTATAGACACTTCTACTTTGTAGTTGTTTTAAATCTTTGAATGTTTCAGCCGTTTGTTAGCTCTCGTTGACTTCACGCCACGTTAATGTTTTGTTAGTGGCTACGGAACACTGTAAAGAGCGCTATCTCGCTGTTTTGTGCCCCACCCATATCACAAGTATTCTCGCTGTATCATGCATTAACTGCCAAATCAACGCTTCATGTACGAATATGGCACACTCACTCAGGGTTGCTTTTGTGCTGTGCACTTCACAAGCTCTGCGCAGTACGCATCAATCTTGCAATGAAATCTGCAGCAGGCCACATGCCAAGAGTAACAATGATTTTGTTTATGTGCTTTTTCGAACAATGTGAAATTGTTGAAAGTACGTGTAATTGTAATTTGGTCAAAATTTTTTATAAATTACAATTATAATTGCAACTACACAAGAACAAAAAATCTCAATTACAATTATAATTACAAGTACATGAAAATATGTAATTGCAGTAATTATAATTGTAATACAGTAGATCCAACTCTGGTAAGTGCTTTCAATGTAGCTAAGTGAGATTTATTTGTGCAGTGTAATAAATGATATGATAGCAGTAGTTCTTTTATTGTGATTGTGTCTGCAAGCACTCTGGTGAAAGAGTGAAACTAGACTTGGTTGAGGATAGGACACCGTTTAGTTTTTTAAAGGTCTAATCAGGTTCATTCAAAACTGTACGTTGCACATTCTTCGATTTTATGCTGGAAATGTGTGTGAACAATTGCACTGGTAGCACCAGGCCATTCATTTCCGTTTGGAATGTACGATGTTTTTCAAGATTTTTGGGGGTTGTGATATCGGAAAACGAAAAAGCTTTCTTGCAAGAATCGCAAAATCGTAAATTATTTGTGTAATAAATTTTAGGTAGGTGATACTGAAAAGGATCTTGCAAGTACTCTTGTGTGCGGTTTCATCTATTGTTTTGACATCATGTGAGAATTTATTGGGTCTTAAATTCTTGTGGTACGTTATTGTGCCTTCATGTACAGAACTGTACAATGCTGAACAACAAACGTCTTGAAACCCTTTTAAGTCCCGTAGAAGACACGATCGTGACTTCTAAGGTTATTATTAGCCATAACTCGAACGAGTAGCGCTAGAGAGTCTGTGAAGACACCTTAGGATGCGAAAAAAAGCAACGAATTTTGCCGATAGACGGTTACTGCTGGTGTACTGTATGTTGAAAAGACGCATTGGCCCATAAGCTATTAGTGTTTTCCTGGATGCTTATTTTCAATCAGTTGACCAAGGTTTGTTGTTCATATTGCAAGATGACAGGAAGATACGCGTCTGTTGAGGAAATGTGGCATTGTTCCTTTTTAAAATACGATGTTCGTTGCTAAAACGTTGTGGAAGGTTTAATAAAGTCAATGAAAAATTTTAGAAACCCTATTTCACTTGCAGTTGGAGTGTTTGGCAGTTCATGAAACATTAACAAAAAGTTTCCCATTGACGGAGTGTCCATCAAGGCTGTAATTGTCTTTGAAACAACTGAAGTTGTTTTCCTTAAGTTACTGCACGCCTAACTTGATCATTGTCCTGAATACTTCAATTCTACGAAAACAATTTGCATCAATAAAAGATGCAACCTAACCTTAGAACCAGCTAAACCTAAAACTATTTTTTAAATAAGCAAAGCCGTTCCATCAAGTAAAATGATGGAAAAGCCTCAGGCAGATTCGTAGGCCATTGCAGCAACGAATAAGGTAGAAAAGCTTTATGGAGATTTGCACAGCTGTCAAAACCAAACGCAAGTCGTGTTTTACGTCGTGCATCCGTGCTAGTTTTCGACAGGCTGGAAACGAATCGTGACATGACCTTAATCCCCAGCTGTACAATGACAGCTAGATTACGCTTGTGAAAGACTGGAACCCTCAGGCTGAGTTATCTGCAAAAAAAGAAACGATACCAGTAGACACAGTAAAGACTAACGCAAATCAAAAAATGATGATATTATCAGCGATATACTGGCAGTTTCATATAACTTACTGACATTCACGTTTGCGTTGAAAAATATGCGCGATGAGATATTGGAGATAACGAAAGCGGATCGTTCCGTGGCAACGTTAAACGTTTCCAAATTTTTGAAAGTTTTTTGTTATAAAGAAACAGCAACAAAATACTTTTGCAAAGTTAACTAAGTTATGTTTGTGATATTTTTGTTCAAAAAATAGATAAAGCGAACAGGGTTGAGGAATTGGAGGTAAAATATCCGACTTCTGACTCCAACTCCGACTTTCCAAAATTTCCGATTCTGAGTCCTTAACATGAGAATGAAATTTGGCTGTTATACGCAATAGAAATCGTGGTACACAGCAAGAAATCAACAAAAGTTTCAAAAGAAATTGTTGCATTTGAACAGGATTTTCAAACAGGAGTGTGATGTAAAAACGATCCGATTGGACATCCGGGTCCGAGTCGGACAAAAAATCCGACTCCAACTTCCAGTGTTATTAGAAATCCTCCTCTGAATCCACGCAAAAACCTCCGACTCCCTACGACTCCTCTCCGAAACCCTGGAAGCGAGAGTAAAAAAAATCAATGTCGCCATTGTCGGTGTACATATTGGATATTGTCAAACAAGATGAGTTGCTTGCCATTAAAAACACGTTTTTGACATCCTATGAGGAAACTGTTAAATAGTGATCGCCAACCTAATTGCATTTCAGGTGCGGCGACGTAGATCCTTGATCTGGGCACCTCTGTAAACGCCAGGTGTATCTTTTCGGTCCGACTGTAAATACGTTGTCTTGCCCAGGTGAAAACCATGGAAACGTAACGTGAATAATTTGTCTTTTTTTCTCATGAACAGAAACAAACAAACAAGCTTGAGACATTTCGAAACGTATCAAATTGGCGAATCTGGCTTTCACAATCGCTTCTCAAGCTGACTCTAACAAGAAAATAACAAATATGTCGATTCTTGTCGCGTCCTCACGCTTTATTTCTTTCACCGTAAGGTTGCTTTCCTAATCTTTTCTGTTATTTTTTTGTTCTTTGAGCTAGTCCGGGATGCATTTTCCTGGAATACTAAGCGTGGGTGACGCTTACCCAGGTCAAATGAAGTCACCCACGAGAAACTAAGTAAGCACGCGTCGGGGCGTTTTCCGCTCTTTGTAGCTTCATTTTGTTGTGTGACTTGTAAATAGGTGCACATCCTCATTTTTTTCAATTTTGCAAAGGGAGCGAGTTAAAGTCACGATAAGCAGGCGATATGGTTAATTCAACACGCCGCGTTGCTGCGACTTTATCGTTTCCGTTTGAAACGAAGCTTTCCGCTTTTAGGAAATGCGGCGCCGCTGTTTCAACGTTACTCGATTGTGTAAAACTAGCTTGTTAGCGTAGTGAGCTCTCGATCCTCTTAGGTGTGATGCCGCATTTGTGGAGTATTAGGATTTATGAATTGCATCTTTATGGATCATGAATATTGTGTCCCTTCTGATGTGCTCTGCGTTGTACATTGTAAACTAATCCAGTGCGTAATAACGGCTTTGTTGTTAGTGGAAATCATTGCGGAAGTTTTCTGGTTCCTCTAAAGAACCACGAGTGATAAGTCCTCGTTGAAAGTTGTTTTCAGGAGGAAATACGTAGTCTGTATGAAACGTATGTTGAGACGCCATGTGCTATGTATTTGCAGTGTTGTTAATCAACACGTACTGTAGAAGATTTTGTTGGTCTTTCAGTGTCTGTTGGCAAGCTAGACCAATGCTTAAAAAATCGAGATTTGTATCGCTGTTTCCTTGTCGGTACGAAGTGTGTGGAAAAAAATTGTTGTATTGAGATATAGATAGTTGAATTGCGTCTGTCATTGCGTCTGTTATCTCCATTAAATGTTAAATTCTTAACTTGTGATGATCTGGGTGCATGTTTAATGCTGGGTGAAAGTAGAAATGCTAACGGCGCGTGTCTCACCGATTCTGATTGATAGAGGTTTTACTTTTTCTGCTATTGTATACAGTGTTTTCTGAGTTACTGCAATGGAAACATATGTTTTGCAGTGTGCTCGAAATTGATTGGTTGAGTGAGACAGTATCTTTTCAGACTTTTTGCCAGAAGGGTTTTAATGTAGCGTAGCGTTTTGGTCATTGTGAGTAACTGCTCCGAGATCGTGTGTAGGTCCTCACGTGTTGCTCATCGCTCCGTTTCTTGCTGACAGTGCAACCCTTCTAGTTTTGGTTATTCCTTCATCTACGTTAAGTCAATATTGTTATCCTATTCGGAAGCAGCATTTGTTTCTGAATGTGTATTTCTCCACGGACTATTTTACAGATTTTCCACTAAGGTTCGTAGGTTCAGTGTCAAAAATGTGATTAGCCATGCTATGTTAAGGTTATATTCTGAAAAATGCATCAGTTAAGAATTATGCTTGCGTAAACAATTTCAAAGAAATATGTGCATGTTTTAAGGCTTATTGAAGTGGGAGGGTGTGAGCCGCTGAGCATTAATTAATGTGACAGTAGTCCACAATAGTTAGTTGTTTGGAGTGGGTGTATCGCGCGATATGAGTCCGCCAATGACAGTATGCACATAACGTGGAGAGGTATGATGCTTCTTTCTATGTATGTGGTTATAGAGTGTTAGGGTTTGTCACTATTCAAAATGTGTCTTGTTATACTTGGACATTAAATTTCTTTCTAGTGAAATCTTGCAGTAGGGTATGTTCTGCAATCTAAATATTGGACATATATATTCTCGGTTTCATTTCACGTTTCCAAAAAATTACGTTCCTGGGGAACTTTTTTTGAAGTATTTTTTCCAAATATATTTCTAAGTTGTTTCGTGAACTCATAGTTCATTCATTTTTCTGTGAGTAGTGGACAATGTTTTATTAAATGGACCTTCTGTTTCGATTTGTAATATAGGCAATGTTGATTTTGCCGTTGCTTGGTATAAGGCTGATATCCAGTTTCTGGTCGTCGCTTCTGACTAATGGCATGGTCAGCAATGTTTGTGCTGACCCTTTCAACTGTGAGGTTGTTCAACTTGTATTGTATATACTTTAATTGTTGAGATAAGTGTGCTGTCGGTGAGATCACTGGATTTTGGATCATTTTTGTCGATAAATTGGAAACCATCTGTTCCTGCGTTGATCCAATTGCCTGTTCAAACACTTGTATATTGTTAACATATTTTTGAACATGTTCTTGTGGACCTTGAGTCAGTTTCTGTGTGTTGGTTGCGTTTGCTTGTTGCTGATTGATCAAATGATTGATGTTCTCCAGGAATGGATGGGGCGGAAGTGATGGAAAATTTTTCACATTTCTTTGTTTAATGAATTGGTCCAAGGTTTTCAGTTTCGGCATTTTAGTTTGTAGTCTAGTCGTAATGCAGCTATTTGCTAGCCGTAGTGAAATTGCTGTAAGGTAAATGAAAACAATTGTATATGAAAACATGTATTCTTAGGATTGAACATTAATTGTTTATAATGTATGTGAACTGAAAAAAATAGTTGTTGCAGAATAAGAGCCTTGTGTTATATAAATAATAAAAACTTAGATTGGTTTGTCCTTAGAATAAGGGCAAGTGTTGAAGGTATGGATACGTTTCTTTCCCAGTGAGACGTTTCGACTTGTTTTGATTTAATTTTGCTGTTCATCTAAGACGAATATGTGGTGAAAAATGATATCAACTTAACAATTCGCTTACGTTGCGGAGGTGTCCGGTGGCTTTTGAGCGTTTGTAAGAGGTTGCCTAGTTGTGGTTTCGTCACAAGCTCGGCCAGACGGTTGCTTAGAGATCCATGAAAATATCTCCATTAGCTCTTTTGTTCTTGTGCCGAAATCATTAAAAAAATGTTAAGAAACATTGTAAAGGTAGGCTGAATCACTCTTTTGATGGTGAAATAGTCTGAAATTTCGAGGCTAGTAGCAAAATTCAAATTACGTAGATGAAAATGTGACAGTGTCTTCTAAAACTTGGTGTACGATCAATGTTAATCTTAAGAAATGTAAAAATTTGTAACTGAGCACATGATTAGGTATCACAGCACTTAAATGTTGAAACTCACATTTTGCGCATTAAGTGTGGTGCAACGGAGGGTGTATGTCTACTGTGTTGACAATATTAATTAACCACGTCCTCATGCAGAAGTGAGTGCTAAAACGTGAAACTTAGAGATGTCTCTGCTCTGCCTCTACGCATGGCCTTACTGAAGTAAATCGGCCAATAGTTAATCCTCGCTGTCAGCATGAAAAGGATTGCACAATCGTAAAAATTATGTTTATCATGCATAAAACAATACTGTGACATAGTCACGATAAGTTATTTCACCTGCGCTCTCAAAGGTTGGACAGCTGTTGCAAAGTTTTTTAACATTGGTGTTCATATCATAACTATTGTTGTCTTTGAAAGCATAGTACAGGCGGTCTTCATTTCGTCTTTCATAAAACTGGTGGATGGTTGAGAAAAAGCAGACATGATTTAAAGCGCAACAGGAAACTGAACAAATTTGTACAAAAGGATGTCTAACAATTCACAGCGAAGTACGACTTTTGCATTAGATAATATCCTGAAATTTGTCCCTTTAAGGAAAGCCTGTCTGAATATATGCGAACCGAAAATCGGGTTTCTATGTGGAAGTAAATAGACGTTGAAGCTCCGGGTGCATAAGTTTCTAAAGTGTAAGTTTGCGCTTGGTGAGACACAAGTAATGTTGTTTGTCACACCTTACGTCTTCGATTTTCATAAAACCTGCGGTGTGTGACTTTTACGCATATTTTTATTAATATTGGCTACCATTTAAAAATTGCTGCACACTCTTGACGTATAGTTGACGGAATCAACTATTGCAGTGCATCTGGTACTGCTGGTCCCGAAACTTTAACAAAAGTAGGATGGTTTGACCAAATGTAAGATATAAAGTTACTGTACCATCCAAACTATGTGAAGGTATGCATTGCTTTAGTGAGACGGGGTAGAGTACAGACTAATTTTTGATTGTCTACCAGAGTAGTTGGCGTCGAAGGTGGAACGCTTGCTTAAAATCGGCGGTTTTAAATCATAGCAAAAAGAAACGTAGAAAAACAGGCTGCATTTGCTGATAAGTGCAGTAGTTAGTGCGTAAAGTGACGTGCGCTTGAACGAAAAGGAAGTCACGTTTGAAATCTGGCTCGATGCGCTTTGCAGAACACTACCATCGTGGTAGCAACGCTGTTTTACTATTTTTTTTTGGTTTTTAAAATTAGCGAAAATTGTATAAACCTTGAAAGTTACCTTGCTCAAAGGCTATAATTAGGGGCCTTGTGGAGATAAGTGGATTAGACTGCAAGTATAGCACTTCTTTTGTGAACTCACTTGTGCTTGGCTTTCAGGTTGGTATCGATGCGAATGCTAAAGAACGCATGATTGAATGCGTTTTTATGTATTTCCGGTTTTGCGTGGCTGCAATGTGTTTGCGTGGTACTTCGATGCTTTCTGAATGAAAACTGCCTGGAGGTCTGAAGGTCGTTACTTTACTGGTAATTACTGTGCGCTGCTGAGGGGTTTCCGTTTTTCGGTTTTGGGAACAAGTGAGCAGTATGAAGAGTCCTCTTTCAAGTGGAGAAGTTGGTTTTGTAAAGTGCTGTGGACTAAACTCTGACAGAGAAGATGGCCTGTGCAATCTCTTGAGTTGTTGGACGGTCTTTTCGAGCTCATCTGACGTGACGTCTATTAAGGTTTTTCTTTTCTGTGGATACTGGCTTGCGTTATGTCACAAATGTGAAGAGGCAGAATGGGATGCAAAGAGTCTTAGGTGTACGTCTGATAATGAAGGTTTCGGTATACGTGATATGAGTATCATTGTGTTGTTTTTGCTGATTATCTGGTGACATAAGTTAGTTGTGAAGTGTTATTTTTATGAGGAAATCAAGCGAGAGGGTTACAGTTTGGGGAGTGTACGTGAATTTGGGTGTAAAGAAATTAATTGCATCAAGAAAGAAGGACTTTTGAAAAAAGTGTTGGTTAGTTAGCAAAAATATGAAGGATTCAATTATGACAATATTCTTGTTAGCCTGACTTGTATTGTATTGAGCTTATGCCGCCAGTATAAAACATTATAAATACACAGGCACATCAACAAAATAATAAACATGAGGCATGGACACCGAAAAACCTGAAGGTTATCTTGTCATGGTGTCCCTAAAAATTGTGTAAAATACTATGACCAGTTGTATGTCGCTATTATTTATAAACAAATGTTGAAAACAAAACAAAAGAAAAAAAAATATTCGATTTACCAAATAGCAATAAACTTCAAATTCAATCTGATATCCTAGTCAAATACAAAATGCGGTTTATTACAAATAGTCAAGCTTGTTAGGTATTGTAGAGTGCGATAAGAAACATTTTATAATTTTTGGAGAATCGACCATATGAGAAATTTTTAAACTCTTGTGGTATGCTGGACCGTGCCACTGCTCTTTGATATTTTCGATTTATTTTTCCCAGAGAAGAGCAAACTCTACGGATAAATTAATTTTGGTTGGAAGCTGATCGAGTGAAATGACAATGAGTTTCTATAATTTTTTGACAAAAGCTGTTTTATGGTTGTGGTAATGTATTATGAAATTTATAAATTAATATCTTTTCTTTTTGAAAAAACAGTTGTTGGTATAAAGGAGTTATGTGACATTTAAAATCACAAAATATGAGAGCGGGCAAAACGTTATTATGGATAGTATTCAGAGGTTTAAGAACAGAATCCCAAGCTGTTCCATAGGATACGATTGCAATATTGGAGATGACTATATGCGAAACCTTAATAACATTATTCTTAAAGCAGTAGTTGGCACAAAGATTCGAATTTTATATATCATACCTGAAGCAAACGATAAGTATTTGACATGGGAGATCCAATTCAAAGATTCATCTAACAAAACACCTAAGTACTGTATTTTACAGACGTTTTCCGGTGTATCAGAACATCATTAATGTGAATTTTGAAATTCCTCTTTTCTTCCTCAGCTTTATTGAATAATTTTCCCGTTAGAAAACACATTGATTTTGCTTAATTTATAGATAATATATTGAAACGCATCCATTCATCTACTTTTATTAACTCGTTATTTACCATTAGTTTTAATTCTTTTATTTCAGTATGTGCCAAACATAAATATGTGTCATCAGCATGTAGTTTAGTACTGAATGAAGAACATTTGGGAAGGTCATTTACATACATGATAAAAAATAATGGATCAAGGGTGGAACCCTGTGGAACCCCACATGTAAATTTAATTAATTTTAGACTTCAAATCTTGCACAACTGTGCACTGTCTACGATTTGTCAAGTAGCTTTTAATTAACATCAATGGTATGCCTCTAATTCCAAAATTCATTTCCATTTTTTTTAATAAGATTTCATGATCGACAGTATCAAATGCTTTCGAGCAGTCTATAAATAGCGAACAAGTGTGCAGTCCTTTATCGTGATTGGCTAAAAGGTCAGAATAGATATCTTCCATTGCCAAGGCCGTTGAAGAATTTGGTCGAAATCCATGCTGATGTTCAGATAACAAATCAAAATCTTTCAGGTAACAATATAATCTGTCATGCAACACTTCTTTTCTTTCCGACTTCTTTCCTGAAGTCGTAAAGAAAGTGTTGTTATAAAATTGATTGATCATTCTCAACATCAAACACAACACAGCACATCGCTAAGGGAGGTCCTGGAAAGGCGAAAATGTAACTCAATGAGAGTTAGACTATCATTTTGTTGTCTCCATTAAAGTTTGGGATATGTTCGTGCGGTGAGTAGAAACACGATATGACTAGTAGAAAATGCAGTTTGTAATAAAAAAATATTGTGACTTTTAGCGAATGAAAACTATGGAGTGGATGGTCTCAGATACTTATGACTCTTGCAATATTGAAAGTAGCAAAATCCATTGAAGCAGTGGTTGCCGTGCAATTGTTCTGAACTATTTCGTGATGTAGAATCGGTTAGAGTTCATGAGCGCGAATCCCAAGCTTTATGAAAGGTGAAATAAATATTTAGCCGTATTAGGTGTCTGATGTAGTATTCACGTCTAATTGAAATGACTTGAGGTATACTATTTGCAGTTATATGGTTAGTGAGCAGTTTTGTCCACAACTGGGCGTAACAATTAAACCGGCGTTCAATGAAGAACAAGGAATAAGACTCGCAGAACCAGTAGATGTAGAGCAATGTTGGTGTAACTAGTTTGAAAGCAAGATATTGCTTTCACCTTTAGTATGTTTGAATAAATGTAATGAATGAAGTGAATACATTTTGAGTTCTAAGGAAGCGTCTTCGATATCAAATGCAACGGTATAAGTACATGAAAATTTAAAGAAATAGTAATAATAACTTGGAAATGTGCAAGTGTATTTACATGTTACTTTAGCGATGAGCTAGTTGATGATTTAGCATAGCTAGTGATGTCAGATACTGCGTCGGCACTCAGCAATGTTCCATAAAATGAAGTAATGAGTCCAGTGAAAATGTGAAAATGTGAAGAAATTTTTAAATAACAAATTGACCGTTAACTGTGGAGTTGGCACCTAAAAACGAAGTATTAGGCTGATTGGCCTAAAAGACATGTGTAATGAAAATGCAACCCCTATGTTCAGCATGAAATTCGTACTGATAGCAATAGATGACTGCGCTATGAAAATATGCATAGAATGCGTCACCGCTCGAAGAGCAGCTGCACCGCTGAGCAAGAATGGCTCACGAATAGGCAGCAACGATTTAGCGTCGTTTCGTGACTATGTGTTGAAACTCCAAAAAGTCTAGGGCAAGCCGTTTGGCTGTCAATGAGAAATAGGGCGTTGCCGTTAGATCGTGACTCCTGTGCAGGCTTGCCTCATACAATCAGTTTACCCAGACTATATTTCAGGAAAAAGGATGTCAAAATGTTTTGCTGTTCAAAGTGGAAAAAAATGTGGCATATTGCCAAAGTGAAATACGATATTCCTGACAAAGGCAGCAAATTAAGATAGTTATTGAAAAATGAAGTCCTTTGTTCCATTCACTAATACGCTGTAGGTGACAGGATAGATAGCTATGTTGTAAGTGTGATACTGAGAGATTATATATTGTGCATAATTGAAAGTTTTTTTGGGGGGCGAAAGTATTAGGTTTAATCGTGCTTCTAGAAGTTATTATACGATTGTGCTAAGCAATTTTGTTTATGTTTTAAACACAAATAGAAAGTGAAAAAATTTTTTGTACATTTTGGATAGGGGTATAAGCACCAGTGCAGTCAGGTGAAAGGTTTGTTGATATTTGATAGTAAAGTATTAGTTTGGTTACAAACAACTCACACAGAGTGTAGAAAAGCTACGTTATCTTGTAAAAAAGGTGTTTCAAAAATGAAACGTTAGCTTTGGCAGATGACTTGTAATGCTTCTGAAAATATACAACTTGGGGGCTCAAAAGCGTTGCACTGTCTTGTAAAAAAACGTGAAAATAGTGTCATTAAATTTTTAGAAAGTAATAACTATCTTTCGAACCTCGTGCATATAAAATGTAGCGAATTATCAAAATAATTTAAACAGAGGTTATGTGAAGTCATGCAAAAATTCAGAATCAAGTGCCGTTTCTGCTATGTCCTCCGGGTGTTTCGTGAGACAGCGGTTTGTGAAAAAAGCGAGCAGCGATCGAGGCACGCCATCGAAGGCTTGTCACGACGCTTCCTGGTGGTTGCAAACGTCCTATCATATGTGTTTATCGGTGCCACGGACGGTTCTGGAAACACGTTCGTTGCTGGCCCTGTGCGACGAAAGTTCGACTGTGTTGAGTCCTTGTGCTGTTTTGAGACAGTCAGTGTCATG
>Ga0210059_1007528_pt1 | contig 17286 bp, 5 predicted proteins | sample Ectturendosymbi2_FD_188042 | JGI IMG/M metagenome (GOLD analysis project Ga0210059, IMG submission 188042) | Ecteinascidia turbinata endosymbiont from Florida, USA - Sample 2 (SPAdes) (version 2) | ecosystem: Host-associated > Tunicates > Ascidians > Unclassified | place: Key West, Florida...
CTGTGCTAACGAACATTGAATGTGAGGCGATGTGACTGTTCTTGGAGAACACACATCTGGTACACTCCTGTACACCCCGTCTCGGTGGTACACCCCTGGAAAATTCTGGTACACCTTGGTGTGTACAATACACCCAGTTGAGAAGCACTGTGCTGGATTATGCACACAAAACATGGTTTTGAGGTAAAGCGAAACGATCAAGCCTAATAGGCCTCCACTCCGTTCCAGCAAGGCTGCAAACCAGCGCGCTTGGCTGCGCACGATGAACCTCAGGGAAACGTCACAGCAGCTGCCCGATACCCTTGCCACAGGCCACCACGCACGTGCTTCAGCGTGAGCAGACCAAGTCCACACTGTGTTAGTATTAGATTGTTTGAGGTTCACAAACGGAATGCTATGCTTTGCGTTTTAAAAATATTAACGGCGAAACATCATCACCAATGTGTCACAAGGATTTTGCAGACAAGTTCAGAAGCTTTATAACTGAATGAAGAACTGCCGACAAACGTGTTAACGCTTTTTTATGAATCGCAAACAAGTTCTGCCAAATGCAAATTGGAGTATAACAGTCTGGAATTCACTGTTTTCTTCCAGAGTCTTCGTGTCGGTCACTCAGCAAATTCCTATTGAGGGCAGTAATAGTATATTACAGTACGTTTCGTGGACGTAGGAAGTTGAAGGTTTAAAACAGTTTCACTTGCTGTCTTTTATTGTGCAAACAACCTTGTTGCTTACTTATCACTCGTTATGGTTGTAAGATTTTCACCACGAACGTTGCATACTGCTGCAACAAGCACGTACCAAAGATGTTGTCACCAGTGTGTCGGTGATCGAATTCAGCAAAAAAGGTTTTAGCGTCAGCTGAAAAACGGCTTCGGGCACGACATCAAGCTGGCATGCGTTGATTCGCATACACCCAAACGAATCAGCGAGCTGATATCTTTTGCTGCGACACGGGAGCAAAAGGTGTACTTTTGGGTGTTAATAAATGCGTTGATATCTGTCGACAAAAAACAGCACCACTGGGTTGTGACAAGTTTCCAATAAGCTGCTTACGCGCGTTTCGTTTCTTCAGTTGAAAAAAAAACTTGTTATCAGTGCGCAGTTTCTGTACACTACAGGCCTCATAGTTGATAATCAAACGACGTTTGTGTCGTATCAATGCCACGGTTTCGTTTTAGTATTGACGATGGCTTTACGCAGACGTTGACAAATTCTTGTGCAAATGCGGAATCGAAATTAAGTCATCTTGATGCGACGCTTACAGGTATAATTTTATCTACCGCTATTTTCGTTTTCTGCTGCTTATTGCAATAAAATAGGTCGTGGCCGGCAATGATCGCATTGGACGCAACGTTTCAAAAATGACATCAATTTGTTACGTATTCGCAAAGGTTTGTGACGATTTTTACGTACATAACAGTGAGCATTTATACAGCGCCACATGCGTTTTCAAAGCGCATATTCTTGCTCTAAAGGGGAGTATTTACCGGATATGAATCAATATAATCCATGCATTTGTTAATTGCGATACAGCCTGCATAAACGTTGTTACCGGGCTACATCGTGAAACCAACTTATCCAATGCCACTGATTCCAAATACCAGTTGTACATACTGTATAAATGAAAAAGGAGCACTTCTGATGAACCAAACACATTTTCATCGTTGGCCAACCTTTCTCCGGTACTGAGCTACCTGCTTCATCAGGGCCAAACAACCTGTAATAAAAGAATCTAAAAGAAGGCTGAAAGCTTGGAAAGACGTGCATGGATGATTACACCTGCTGGACCGTCAATGACATCTGCAGAGGTCTCGATGTTTTTAGAGATGACCACAATGAACAAATTTTAGACTTGGGTTCCCCAGTGTCTCTGATTGCAGCTAAAGAAGGCGATCGACTCCTTTCCTGTTCCTACTAGGATATGGAGAGCATACATTGACGAAACAGTTTGTTCAGAAGTTTTCTGTGTTCTATTGCTGTGTACTTACAGCGCAAACATGACTTGACTTGACTTGACTTCTGCACATAAACAACATTGCACCTGCCAATAAGTTTACCATGGTGACAGAATCTAATTGCCCCATTGCTTTCCTGAACACCATCATACATCACATGCTTCCGGCTTACTCGGCGTTTCAGCAAATAGGAAACCCGGCGTTTCAGATAACAGGAAAGTCACTCATAGCGACCAGTATTTAAACGTTTGTTCAAAGCACCCCTCGCAACTCAGCATTCTGTCGTCAGTGCGTTGCTAAATCGAGCTCTAGCTGTAACAGGCTATACGTAAGTATACATGAGAACAAGCACTGGAAGAATCACGCATGAAATATGCCTCGATGCTTATTGCTTAATGGATACCCTGGTCTGATTCCGCGCCCAGACAGCATCATAGATCTCAGCCTATTAACGAACGAAGTCGCTGTTATTCCATACTTTACAGGTCGTACAAAAAGCTGAAGCGATGCTTACATCTCACAAGATAAAAACGTTTATAAAGCCAACAGGAATACCCGGTGGACATCCGTTTGTCTCAAATGGATCCTGCACGCTCGAATCATGTGCTGTTTGTCGCATTCACTGCAAGGACTGCAACTATGCTACACAGTAGTGAGAGCCCAGTTTCCAAAATCTAAGTCTCACGCGAAGAGCACCACCAGTCTGGACGTCTGGAACAATCGTTCTGACAAAAAACGCACTAACGCGGCGTGTTTTAGATGACGATCTATTGGACTAAATCAGTGGTTCTCAAACTTTTCTGCACGTTGAACCCCAATTAATGTATACAATTTTCTGTAGACCCCTTGGCCTAGCCAACAGTTACTAATACAAGGAAAGTATGTGTCAAAATAAATTGAGTACTCTTTACTTGAAATGCATAATAAAATAATGCACAATCGGAAAATGCACTACAATATTGTTTGTGACGTAACAAACAAAACAGTTTTCATAATGTCATCACAATGGATGATTTAATAAAAAACTATTCGAATCGAATGTACTTTTAAACTACTGTAGCTGAGATGTGATCAGCCCTCTAACATTTGTTTGATTTGTTGACAAACGCCATTTGCATTCCTTGCCCGATTAACAATAATTTTGAATTGGAGGCTTCATTGCTCCGGTAGATCCCAGCAGTTATTCATTGACCCCCTAGCCATTCAGTGACCTCCATTCGACCCCGTGGCTATTTAGCGACCCTGAGGTGGTCCACTCGACCCCTGGGAGTCGATGAGAACCACTGGACCAAATCACAAATTTTTGGATGCGAAACTGACTTTTCAAAGCGACATGTATGAGTCGTTCCATATAAACCTCAAAAAGATCCAATATTAGTGAAGCGACCACAGGCTTATTTCCGTACATTTATAAAATTCTGAACAATAAGTGGTTGTCTATTTTGCATACGCTTTGATATCCCTGCTGTTTTTATTGTTCAGCGATTTCCCTATTCTTGTCGACTTCTTACATTTTACTGATGTTTGCACGGTTTACTTAGCTTTCCTTATCGATAACAGCTCATCAGCTCGTGATGCTCGATTGCCGTTGGCTTGAGTGCCTGTGTGTGACGGGCGCCAAGTTACTCACTTGGCTTTATTACAAGTCGTTTCGCCCTGGTAAAGGTAGGCAGCTGAACACTGCCAAAACGATGGCCAAGAATAAGAATACGTTTTAGTTTATCAGCAGAACTTCTTTTTATATTTACAGTATAAATCCTGATGCTTTTTTTGTTGTACCGTTAAACTCATGGTCGGGAATACCAGAATAGCCAGTTCAGTTTCAACAAGCAAAAAGCAAAAATTCCGCTTGCTACTGCAACGCCACTTGAGCTGACTGGCTGGGGCAGAAGCTGTAAGCCCGAACGATCTTTCTATTTCCCGCTGTTTGGGTAAAATAGGGCTTTCCGCGCCACAATGGCATGCAACCGACTAACTGAAATCTTGCAAATTATCTCACAACCGATTATTGAAATGAATTAGATTTATTGTAAAGCACAAAATATCTCTTGAAAATTGCACCCAGTTACGTACACTATGCTGAGCAGAGTTGGTTTTGAATTCAGCATTGCAATATGTTCCTGCAATCATTTGACAACTGGGCAAGAAACAGTTTGTTCAGAAAATGGGACAAGCTCACCCATCAGCCACCATTGCTTGCGCATGTGCGAAGGCACTTGTAATGCATCGGTCAAGGACACCCAAAAACAACTTCATTTTTACTACCAACCAGTGCCAGATTTACCGTTACTACTAAGGCCATAGCCGTAGGCCCTGGAATGGTTCGGTCCTCAATGTTTTTGGCCTTCCAATTAAATAATTTTTTTCTACGTGTGTTTTTCTATGACTTTTAAGCTTTATAGCTTAGTGTTGTGTTGGGTGTTTCCCTGACAGAGCTTCAGAAACTCAGAGCACTTTGTACGAAAATGCGCTGCACTTTATTCGGAGAAGACTAACGGTTAGTGCAGCAGACAGTTCCCGCCTACGGTTCGAATATTCGAGTACAGAAATGTTGAGCCGTACAGAACGTATAGAATAGAATGGATTACCAACAGTATTTAGCTATCGACAGAGGTACAGCAGGCGCAAAACGAATCAACGCGCGGCGTGGAATAAATCATTTGCCGGTAGAAACAATGCAACAATCAGCGCCGCGAAATTTGCGCCAAACCTGCACAAGGAACAATCGAGACACACACCTCTTAACACTTAGTTTCCAAAAGTTATAGGCCCATCTTTAGTAAACAGCCTTTGGTCTACAGTACCCTTAATCTGGCCCTGTTATCAACATTAACGCCCTTATATTTGCGCAACATTTCTTTTCGATACTATCTGCAGTAACCATTAATAGCGAAATATCACTAACTATGACCGCATTTCGTTAATAAGCACACTGTGGTTAAACGGGCCGAAGACCACTGATCAAGACCAACTTCCCACTATCTTTAAAATAACGCTACGATGTTTAAAGCAACGAAAGAAAGTTTTTTTCTTATCTAAGATTAAGTCAACACTTCGTTGGCTTTTACCAGTTTTTTTAAGGTGTTTTAGGGTCCGTAATACTGAAAATTAGGTCCCTAGAATCTGAGAAGATTATCGGGTCCCTGGAGGTCCATACCGGTGGTGTCAAGCGAAATTTCTGACTTGCGAAATTTCTGACTTCACACCATATACGCATGCACAGAGTAATATTCTACATAGTACATACGCTGATAAAACTGATTATTAGGGCTTAGGAATTCGTGTTTAGTCAAGTATGTCGGGTTAGGGTTTGGGTGAGATTAGAGGAATAATTGAAGTCAAGAACTAAGTCCGAAAATTTAAGGGTTAATTCCCGTGATATAGCTTGTGGGTACCTGACATCTAACCAAAATGTTTTAATTTACTCAACACACATCAAAAAACTAATTGCCAGACTTTATTTCTTTATTCTGAGAAGCAAAATAACTGAAACAATAACAGGTCAGAAATTTCGCAGAGGTCAGAAATTTCGCTTGACACCGGGTACTTAACATTTTCCTTAAAACCCTGCTTTTACCAAAAATTATGGTTAGACACTGCGCGCATGAGTGGTTGATTGCAACGAGCGTATGAAGCAAACAATTAAATTGAAACTAGTGGCAAAGAGATGATTTTGCCCAATAACGAAGAACTTGTCCCGCCATGCTGTTTGTTCTTCGTGCGTTTGAACTTGGGCTTTTTCTGTTTTACTTCATAAGGGATGTAGCTTGTTCTTTGATTAATTTAGCGTTGTAACCACCATGCTTTATTTCATCGCTGGTGTCAAGTGTGGTTTTGTGAAGCGTGTCATGAAGTTGAGAGCATTGTAGAGTTTTGCGAACTTAGACTGTTGCTCAAACTTTCAAGGCCATTCATCGGTTTTACTCATTGCTTGCACATCCTGTGACTTTATTATGAACTGCAGTAGATATTAACTGTAACCTGCTTTTTGTCGAAGACTCCTTCATTGCATGACTCTGTGTGCGAACATGTAAGACTGAACACAACTCAAGAGGCCACTGGTTAAAATCTCACCGTTATATAATGCATAAAAAAACATTAACTAACTATCTCTTGGTTAGTTATTCACACTTAAAAAAGCAAAACCATGCAGTTATTCAGCACCAAGAAAATATGAAAGCAAAAATGAAAAAAGATTCGTTTTAACTTAAAAAGGTAATTTATAGGTATGTCTTCACAGAATCTAGATAATAGAAAAGAAACGACACCCCCTATTGCTGTGAATGTTAATATTCACATTGCATTCTAGCAATTAGTACAAACACTGCCTCACTTAAACACAATATTTGCGTTGTTATAACTTCTAATTATCCGCAGTAGCTTAACTGCCAAGGGAAGTGATATACCACAATTGGCATTACGGCTACTTCAACCTCGCAACAATGATAGATGGCAGCAAGCAAATTTTATCTTATTTTCACCCTGCATGCTGTGCCTAGCCTATTTCTGACGAGCTGTATTTAATGTCCAGCTGTATCTGATTGAAAGAAAATCTTAATTCGTTTCTCTAGCGTGTTTTCACACCTGAAACAACACTTGAAGAGAAAATTCGTTCGCCATGTAGTCACAGCGGCTGAACTGGTATGGTTTAGTTTATTTACTGGTTGCCTCGTTAACACGCAGCTCTTTGGACTCTGTAAAGCCTTATCGATGAGTCAAGTCAAGTCACAACGAGTAATAAACGACCTTGTCTGCATGAGCGGCTCAATTTCAAGCGCATTTTTCCAGCCGTTTTGTCGTCACGTTTACCGCGAGTGCGACGCACTGCCTTCTTTTTCTGCAAGAAGGTTGTATCACCGCATAACCTACAAGCACGTCTTGATGCGCGCCTGACGCTACTGATCAACTGACTTTGTGGACAGCTTTAAGATCTGCTTGTTTACCTTACCGGCGCATGGTGACCCACACAACACGGTTCTTACGTCACCATCTGCCTTTTTCTCAGAGGTTTATGTGTCCCGTCGAATCCCGTCAAGCCGGCAAGACAAAATCGCTTTTGGGAACACTTTCAAACAAAATAAACTGTGATGAAACAGTTCATTCCTATTGGTCAAGTAACTTCACTCCACAGGTGAAACAAGCAAGGAATCAATCACAAATTTTTAACAGGAAATCGATTTCACGTAACACTGCGCATCGTCAGTCCTTACATCTGCAAGCAATGCTAACAGGTGAAACGTTGAAAGGTTAAAGCAAGGTCAGAGACAGTAAACGATCAATAGTGGTGAAAAATCGCACACTCCAGCTGCGACAATGAAAACTGGAAATTACGTCTTACTCAACTGAAAGTATTCACTGAAACTTCAAAACTTACTGCATATCAGTTAGTTGCCATGGGTGGCGGAACCTTTTTCAAAGTGGGAGGGCACAACTGCACGTCAAAACAACTATAGAAAAATTTTGTGGTTTGAATTGGCAACTGTTACGTCACAGTCACTGAAATATAACGTCATTGCCAAGACACCAAATGAAGGTCTAATACACTATTTCAGACAAAATTACACCACTGTGAAAACGTATCGGTGAACCACCTGAAATTAAAATGGGCTGTTATAGGGGCGACCCAGGTCAACAGCGTCACTCGGGCTCATCATATGATTTATTCTGACTGAATAAAACCGTTCGACGCCCACGTCACTGAAATTTCCATTTGCTTTCATTCTATAGCAGGCAATATCGTTGCTCTGTGACGTTTATAGTTACGTTACAATAAATGACAAGTTCTCATGATAACTTCTCAATTGCTAAAGAAACGTACGTCACAGAGCAATGACGCAACACCAGTTAGTCAGTCCTCTGCTTCCTATGCTCATTCACATTAGCCCGAGTTACTGGACAATTTATCGTTGGTTTGAAATTGTTCTCGAAATGGGATCTCTCCACTGGTTTGGGCTTCAAATCCAATGTTCTATACCAGGATTTCTCAACCTGTGGGCCATGGGCCACTAGTGCGATGGGAATGTTCAAATAAAAGTTAAATGGGAATGTTTAAAATGCAATATTCACCTGAGTCCGAACAGCTTCTTTTCAATCGGTAATAAGTCTTTCCCTTTGTGGTAGCGTAGAGGTGAAGTTGAATGGTTTGTCCACCATTTATAAATGTTAAAGTTATTCCTTTCGATAAGATCCAAACTTGAAAGATTTCTAGTCCGCTTTCTTGTAGGCATGGTTTTTGTTTGTTGTTCTGTCTTAAATGTTTCTTCAAAATGACTTAGTTTTATGTTGGGAAGATATGTTTGTGAAAATATATGAAAGGCAAAGGGTCCCAACAAATGGGCCACGGAAGAATAAGAATATTTAACGGGCCACGGCCTTGTATAATTGAAATTGATTACGCTTTGCAAGATGAACCTTTAATCAAAAACATGGGTTGCTTCTGAGCTAATAGGCTTAGCCGTCGAATTGATTGTACACGCCATCCAGAAAAACACTGCAATTTTCGGGCACTCAGTCACAAAGCAAAATGCGATTGTAGTGTTCAAGGAATAGGGACGAATACAAACAATCTGACTGCATCAAAGCACGTTTCGAAATTTCAGAAACATATTCTTTTGTCACTCTTTCCTTTGTGGAGCAATAAAATTTGTTCCTGTTATAAGCAATATTGTATATTCCGCAAAGTTCGCGTAATGCACACTTAAAAAAATTCGAAAGCAAACCATGCGTAGGTCAAAAATCCAATTATGTTCATGTTGTAAATAACCTTTCTTCACGAATATTCATAGGGTCTCAGTTAACGTTTATATCTTTCTTTCACTTACCCGTCGGTCTGTCCTTATGTAGACTCTGTGTCTGTCCCTCACATGGCCTGATTGTGGCGGTTCTCAACAGTACGGTTAAGTTCAGGTGCACTGTGGCCATAGAACGTAGACGTCACTCTGACTAACTGACTAACAACCGCTAAACCTTATCGTCCAGCACAATTAGAGGACCTACTGCGTGACTCGATAGAAAGTGTCAAAAAACAGTGAAGAACGATCAGATCCGAAAAACGGCGATGATGCAGAACAACCATTGCACTGAACTTCCTTTCGTTTTTTTCAAACAACCATACAGTTGTTGCCCGTCAAGGAGAACCAGAGGTCATCTTATAACTTTTAACTACTTTACAAAATAGCTTTACAAAATTACAATCACTTACCGAGTGATAACTTCAGCACTCGTAAGCGGATATTCGTTCGAAAACTTCCAACGAATAGGCTTCCTTTCGTTAGGAACCAAATAGATCTAAGCAATTTGTTCAGATATGGCTGAGTGGTGCTGATGCACTGCTTTCCGAACAGGAACCTAAATGCTTAAGGCGTATCAATACGTTGCTAACGCAAGTCACAGTTTGCATTGCATTGGACAGAAGGCACACCAGATTTCCGTGAACTATTTTCGAATCACGGTGTGCTCCAATCTAGCGAGGGATGTTAAACGTTCATGCTGTAATCCGTTTGGGTGGTTCCCTACTTTTCTGCATACTGATATTTCCCAAATGAAATGTGATTTTTCATTCATAAAAATAAAGTTCAAAACGGTGTATTTGCAGTAGTATCTCACCTCACTAACTCCTGAACTTTTTATATTCTCTCTCTGCTTGTCAGTGCAATAATGCAACTACAGTAACGCAAATTGTATATGACTTTTTTGCAACAGTGAATTGCTGTTTAAATATGTCTTGGCGCTGGCCTCATATTTTTGCTTAATGTGAGTGTTTCAATGTAACTAGAGCTGGTTGAGATAAACAATCCTTTGTTTCGTTGACATTAAAACAAAAGATCTGTAAAGCACGAGAAATATTGTTTTCAATTTTGAAACAAAAATCGTTTTGAAAATAGTTCTGTCCACGCCCATGTATGACGCGTTACGCTTGGTTTTCCTTGAGTGATTTCTTGTCAGTGAAGCATCTTGGCCTCAGGGCCAGAGTGTGGGCTTTCTAATTGGAGCGCTGAAGAACATTTCCTTTAGTTGACCCTGGACCGTTGTGATCAATGCGCGGGCTGCTGTGAGAACTACAGCCTGAGTTTGATCAGTGCTTTGGCTGTCACTGTTATACTTTTTATTCCTATTCGATGCCTTTCCAATTTAATTCAGGTTTAGCAAATGAGCTGTTCATGCAAAACACGCCTTGTTTCGTGATTGGAATATCACAGCAGCGCTTACGGAAAAAGTGTTCCAAAAATTGTCATAAACCAGTGTATGTTGAACGCAACCAATACTCCCCTCTAAATTGCGTAACTGCGCAGTACAACCAGACCATTTACGCAGTGAAATCTCATTTTTGCGCGCTTACAACATTCCAAACCATTGGAAAAGCACGAGAATATGGAGAAGCTATTTTAATTAAATGTATATTTTGTTCGTATTTTTATAAGAATTTATACTTATTTTGAATCACCAAATTTGTAATTCATTTAGAACTCTGCTAACTCAAGTCTTAAAATCTTAATTCTTACTAAAGAAAACATTTGCTCAGTGTAAAATTTTCTTAAAGGAAACACTGAAAGCTACCTTTTCTTGGAAAAAATCAGCTACTGCAAAAAGCTTTTTCTGGTAATTTGCTTTTATTTTCGAATATTTTCAAAATTCGTTCACATACGTGATTGCCAGCGAGAGGTGTGACGTTATTTCATTAGGCGTTGTACCCTATTGTCGGTCTAGTTGCTGTTGCCTACAGCTAAGCAGCCTCCGACTACTGGTAGATGGCTTATGGCCTCTTCGAGATTTGTTTTCAGTTCGTTTAAACGTGTCTTAATTATCGGCTAAACAACGAGGCAGCAGATACAGTTGGGCAAATATTTTTTGTGGTTTCTTTTCTGCCCTAGCTTGACCTGTGTCTCAAAGGATCGAATAGAAGGATCGCAACTGCTTGCTGTCATACAAAAAATGCTGGGAAAATTTTTATGATGCGATTGTTACTTTAAGTTGGCTAATTGCAACTGAGCTAAAGCATGGAAAAGCGTGGTGGGTTTCCATCAGCACTGAAATATTTCATTACTCTGTAATTTGGCAATGAAAGCAATTTCCTAAAGTTTTTTTTTTTGCAATAACAATCCTTTATAACCTTGCAACATTGATAGTTTCCGGTTGCACAAGATAAGGTTCTAGGACTACAGCCAGCCGGACAACTGTCACCGGACAACTGCCACTTAGGACAGCAGCCACCTAAAGGGCAACTGCCACCCAGCCAACCGCCACCTCGGACAACTGCTGCCTAGGACATATTCTCGGTGCTACTATAGCGTGAGGTCTACCACACCATAGCGTGAGATCTACCTGGTGTTAGCACTACATCGTGAACTCTACCACTGCAAAATAAGAAGAACGGTGAAAACAAAACATGTCATCATAATTTCCATACATTTGTTCTAGCGATACACATTTTGAACATCTTCCAAGAATGACGCAAATAGATAATTGGAATTTTTTCTCATCGCCGTCCAGCAAAAATGGTCAAGATGAGACTGGAACAGCTGACAACCAACACCTCGCATTCTCTGCAGTATTATCGTTTTAGCGTCCAACCACGATCGCCCAATTGTCTGTGTGTGTGCTCCTGTCACTGGATCCACATAATGTTGCTGGCAGTTCACTGTAGAATGCTGGTACCCGATGGTATTTAGGTTGCTATAAGCAGGCCACTCATATGAATGAATAACCGAATCAATGCGTATTCCCTTTCAATAATGATTAGAGTATTGCGACCATGCCGTTCCACGCAAAAGTAACGACAGTCTGAGGCTTGTTAAGACCAAAAACCCAAGGCCCATCAATTCTTGGGCCTCACACTATGGGAACTGACGCGGTAGACCTCACGCTATAGGAGCACCGAATTCTCTATATACGTTTATTGCCATCAAAGCCATTTGAACTTCACATGGTGCTGCTGTCATGTTAAACATTTTGAAACCACAAATACGTATTACAAAAGTGCATTCGTCGTCTGACCACATTAAAGAACCTTCACTTCAAGTCAGTGCGGGCTGCAAACCTTAATTTTTTATGAGCCATTTCATGTTTTCACAGCTCAATTCCTCCATGGACATTATTGTATCGTATTCGTTCCACGCACTCATCAAACCCGTTTACTTCCGTTCATTTTAATTTCTGTGCATTCTTTTACCTTAGCTTTTGATTTGTGAGTTACATGACGGCAAATGCAATGTTGCAACTCACTTTTGCTCTGCCATGTTGAAGCAATAATACAGGTGCACACTGGTTTCCAACCGCTGTGCCGCGAGAATTCCTCCACGTGTCGCAACGCGGTTGTGTAAACTGAATTTGATAGCTCGTGTGTGATGTGTACAACCAGTGTCGTACGCAGAAAACTTTTATGGGGGGTTTCATTCAGTGGCATACGGTGGTCATTTGTATTTGATGAGCGTTGCTTGTGACGTCACAATTTGACGTCATATTCATGTTTCCAAACCGACGTTTGGGCGAAGTTTGTTGACACAATATGCATACTCTTCTACACGCACTCTCCTTATTTTATGTGTCATTGCACTGAATATAAACTATCAGCGCTCCAAGTTAGGATATCGGAGGAAAATAAACTCAATGCTACGACACAGCAGTTCATAACTGCAACAATATAAGGCTGCGCATTGAAACAGGGGAGTAGAACACTAACCATTGCGTCAGAGCAATTTACAACTACAAAATGAGGCTGCGCTAATGTCTTGTCGAATACGAGCAGTCGAGCGCGGCTGGACGGGCCAGGGTTGCCGGACATCTCTTAAGAAAAATAGCCAAAATTATTGATTTTTATTTTCCCAAGAGTTTGTTTAGAAATTGCTGGTTTATACTGATTTTTTCGGTTATTGACAGCACATGAATGAATGTGAAGATGGTTCAAAAAAGAGAGGCTGCTCTTCCATAACGTGATTCACGTTGTGCGAAACTGCTTATTATGACGTCACAAATACACAGGCGAATATTAGATTAAAAATAGTTCAATGGAAACTGAGTGGTCTCTTCTGCCTGGTGGACCATTTTATTCTACATCAGTTTGTGAAGCTTCATATTTAGACAGGATTTTAAAGCAATTTAAAAGTTTTCCTGACTATTTAATGGGATAAAAATCGACACAATCAAATTTATAGGTTTATGAGCGAAGTTAGAGAGATGGAAAAGAGAAAAGATTTTAGCTTCAGAAAAAGAGGACAAATCACAGCTTTATTCAAGCATAATGACCTCAAACAAAAAGATATAGCCAAGGATGTAAATGTATCAACTCAAACTGTTAGTGCTGCAAAAACGAATATGGAATTGGGAAGAGAGATGAACAGTTCAATGATGGGAAAATGTGGACGGAAGTGGAAAATAGCACCAAGCTTGACCGAAAAATCAGAGCAATGGCATTGAACATAGAATAGCTTGATGTAAAAAACTTTGCATGGAATTGACAAATGCGGGTATTATTGTGGAGAGTAGAACCACCAATAACCGTCTTCTGGAGCAAGGTATGAAGTCACACAGGTTTAGAAAAAAGCCTCGTTTAACATAGTAAATGAAGCATGCGAGATATCAGTGGGCTGTAGCCTACAGAAAATTTGACATCAGGGGATTGGTCCAAAGTAAGACACCTGACAAAGATTAAAAGTGAATATAGAATGACTTTCTTGATGATGATAATGTCTTTCTGAAGAATTGACATCGATTATACAGTGAGTCTACGCTTATTGAAAACATTTCCAGTCAATTTTCTTAGCCAACAATTGTTACTGAAGATGCTTTGGGAGCTGCTCAAGAACAGCCAGTGATGATTTCCTACATATCATAATGAGAATCTTAAACATGGTTAATTTCTTTGTTTCAGGTTATTTTTTTGGGATGAATCAACCATTGCTGTACTTGATAAGTTCTGACGAGGAATTTATCCCAGCATATTTGAACAAGACAGGAAAAATTCTTGTCAAGATCATGTTTGGGGGGTAATATCAGTTTGTGGACAAGCCGATTCCACATCATTGAAACAAATAAAATACGTAGAAGTGCTAGAAAGACGCCTGCTAGTACTACAGTAAGCTACAAGTTAAGGAGTGGTCTCCTGGCAGCGATGTCATTTTTCAGCAGGATGGCGCTCCATGCCATACTGGAAAGATCTCGTTGCAAGGCTTCAGGGACAACAAATTTAAGGTATTAAAATGGCCTGGAAACTCTCTCGTAATGAATCCCATAGAAACTTTCTGAGACATCCTCAAACATGAGGTTCATTCAGAACAAATCAACAAGCCACTAACCACAAAAAGAGTGCTGATGGAACGGCTGATCAAGGTGTTGTTTTACAGCTAAAAGATAACTAGGTTTTGCAATGCCCATACTGAAAGCATGCCTGACATGATCAAAGCTAAGTTTCCAAGAGAGGGAAAAATTAATACTGAACTACTTCAGTATGTGATGAAAATGTTTCTAAAGTTGCTTTGTTAGTGTCATAACATTTTTCAAGCTTTTTGCTAGTTTTATTGACTTTGTGAATAAAAAACACGTTTTTTTCACGGAAAAACAAAATCCATAATAATTTTTACAGTACAGTAGACGAGCCTTGTGCCTTAATTGCGTACTCGCGGGATATATGGGCTGCTGTTTTTTCTTTTGTTCCTTTGCTGATTCACAGTTCGTCACAACGAATTCTGCAACTTGAAAACTCTTCAAGGCACGAAAAAACATCTCTCGTAAATCTTTCATAAGACTTTCACTTTACTTGATGAGCGCCAAAGAGAAGCCAAAAAGGTTATGCCTGCTATTTTGGTCAGCAGTCCAATGGTACACAACATAAGATTTTTTGTCTTTTTCTGGCAGTCTACATTTTTGCTGACTGAAAACTTTTTTACGTCTTATTCAACCCTTGCCAGATAAGCTTTGTCTGTTTGGCGATACAAAATGCATCCAAAGCAGCGGATCTTAAAGCAAGTGATTTTTGCGCGTTTGTACAAAAAGACAAGAGCATTCAAAACCGTGCTTTCCATTGTATAACCGACGTTGCCCGAAAGGCTGTCGTGTTCTTCAAGGTGTCTTAACGGTTTGAAACCTTTTCTTTGTCTTTCAGGTGACGAAAAGGGAAAAAAGGCCCTTTTGTATATTCCTTTTCGAGCCGTTCGTACGGTAACAAGATAGGTTCGTGCGACTGGACCTTAGTAACGAAAATAAACGTAAAGAAAACAAACGCGCACAATGAAGAAAACAAACGTTAAGCCCTGTGTCAAACCTAATTTCGGCTTGGATACCAGCAATATAGGCTACGCTTAATTCACAACACTGTTCATTTCCTGAATTCGTTCAAAAACAGAGCGTTCATCGACTCAACTTGTCTCTTTAACAAAAGTTTAACTTAGCTTGCCTCCTTAGCAGAAGGAAAGCGCATGCAACACCCTTCTGAAACGGTAAACCTTTTGGCTGTATTTCCTGATCTAGATGTTCAACCTCCCAATCGCTTTAAAGTATGTTCGAACGCGCAGAAACAATTTACCACTGATTTCCACATCGAACAAAACCCGGTCTTTAAAGATGAATCATCGTACTCACTGTAACACCATCCTCTTGGCACTGTGCCTTGTAACCACTTTTAGGTTTTGCACGTGTTTTACTCTTCGTCTTTGACAACAGAGAGTGCACAGACCGAGCTTGATACATGGCCGTATCAAGTCGTATTAGCTCGGGCCAATCTCTCATAAAAATATCCGTCCTGTTATGTCTTGAAAAAACAAGAAATGAAAAAAATAGAGATGGAAACCTTAAAATTAAAGTATGGCAGTATGGCCTGCAGGCATGCTTTTGCTGACCCTGACAGCACGTTATTGATAGATTTGAAAGCACCCTAGGCAAAATCCATTCAAGTGCCCACCCTTCCTACACAAGGAACCTTACTCTGCATATCATCACGTTTTACATTTCGGAAAGAAGGACGTTTTACGTACATTAAAAAAGTTTATTAGATGAAAAAATTGCGACATAGCTCGCCTTAGAATATATGAAATTTCAATTAATAATCAAAATATTGACCCTTATATCGACAACCCGAAAAACTGCGTGAACGTGTGTTCCATTCACTTTCATTATGTTAATTCACTTTTACTTGGTGGTTGTTCGTCACTTTCAGAACCACACAGGTGTATTTTTTGACTCGCTTTGGCATCCCCTTTTGGCTATTGCCCACGTTCGCCTAAAGGTAGTGCCGGCACTATTTAAATCATATAATACATGCCTTATATATGCCTTCAGAGAAGGTATAGCAGCTTTAGGCCTATCTCAGGTATGTGTGAAGTTCCCTGATGACAGGTTTGCCAGATGAAAATTTCAGTAAAAAACTAGTGCTAAAAAAGGGTCAGAAAAAGGCCAAACCGATTTTTTAAAGCCAGAAAAAGCCAAACGTTGTTTGAGGTCAAGCAGATAAATTAGTTCTGGCGATTTTTATTATTAGCCGACGTTTCGCCCACCTAGAGAAACGGAGAAACGAAACGAAACCTGAGTACTCGACTGAAAGGACACCACAGGGACACCTTACCTACAAATATTCTTAAAAACCCAGAAAAAACAGCGTTAACAAAAAATGCAGCCCAAAGTTGCCATGCTTTCAGTTGGGATTACGCCAATGTTCTACATCACGTAAATTGTTATCGTAATGGCATTTTTTTAGTATCTTTGTATATTAATTTAAAAACTAACACTGTGAATGACAAAAGCGCAAACCTCCCAGCTATCTATTACAATGTTTTAAAACATGAGCGAAGCTTATCAGTTACCGGACTTCTTTGAGTTTGTATTCTTATTGACCGCCGTTTTTGCCTGTAAATTGCCAACTCTCCCCACGCAAGTTTTACACTTTATTTTTACCACATATTTTCACGCTATATAACCGTTTTTGTGCATTTCTATGTAGGTTTTACTCTATTTATTGTGTTGTTATACTTCACTCCCAGCGGTTTTCATTATACATCTCTACGTTTTACTGTGACATGCTGTCAACCATTTCCATAACGTGATGGTCAGTTTTGCGTTTTTGTCATCACGTAAATAGTTATCATACTGTATGCGCATCTTTTAGAATCTTTGTATTTTAATTAAATATAAAAACTAACACTGTGAACGATAAAAGCGCAAACTTCCTGGCCATCTATTACAAGGTTTCAAAACATGAACTAAGCTTATCCGTTACCGAACCTCCTTGAGTGTGCCTTCCTTTTTGACCGCCTTTGTGCCTGTAAACTTGCCAACTCTCACCACGCAAGTTTTACACTTGATTTGTTCTCTTTTTTATCCCATATCTTCACGCTATTTAACC